>Ga0055584_100005554_pt1 | contig 12365 bp, 15 predicted proteins | sample OSDHelmetaG_FD_58716 | JGI IMG/M metagenome (GOLD analysis project Ga0055584, IMG submission 58716) | Pelagic marine sediment microbial communities from the LTER site Helgoland, North Sea, for post-phytoplankton bloom and carbon turnover... | ecosystem: Environmental > Aquatic > Marine >... | reverse complement strand
TTTGAGCATGTTTGCTTAGATTTCTTACCAGACTTCGTATGCGATATTCGTGACTTTTGGATGCTTGATTTTGCGGAAAGATCTCCATTTAGACCGTTTTTTAAATGGGCTGTTATGCCAACAGTAGACGCAAGGCCGCAAGCTAGGCAATGGATTGCCACTTATGCAAACGCAGATGCATGTCTAACATATTCTGATTGGGCTGGGGGCGTTTTGGAGGATCAATCTGGAGGTAAGATTAACTATCTTGGTAGCGCTCCTCCATCTGCACATCCTGCCTATTCTCCTGTTGTAGATAAAAATGCACACAAGCTTGAAATGGGTATAAACCCAGAGTACAAAGTTATTGGTACAGTTATGCGAAACCAAAGACGTAAATTGTACCCAGACTTGTTTGAGGCATTTAAGTTATTCTTAGATAAATCAGAAGACAAAAAATATTATCTATACTGTCATACTTCTTATCCAGACTTAGGATGGGACATTCCAGAGTTACTCAATCAACATGAATTAGGCTCTCATGTTTTGTTTACTTATATTTGCCCAGAAACTAAGAAGCCATTTGTTTCTACCTTTAAGGGTGCTGTTGCCCAGTCTCCGTACACCGGAAAGTGGGGTTCTACTCTATCTAATGTAAAAAATGGCTTGAGCTACGAAGATCTAGCAAAAGTAATGAATTGTTTTGATCTTTATACTCAGTACGCAAACTGCGAGGGATTCGGACTCCCTCAAGTAGAAGCTGCGGCTTGTGGGGTTCCCGTCTGCGGAACAGATTATTCTGCTATGGAAAGTGTTTTAAGGAAGTTAGGCGGATACCCCATTAAGCCAGCGGCTTTGTATAAGGAACTGGAAACTGGATGTCTACGCGCAGTTCCAGACAATCAAGAAGCTGCTGAATATTTCCTTAAATTCTTTGAGGGAATGGATCAACAGGCCCGTGACCATGAGGGGCATAAGGTTCGGGCAAACTTTGAGAAATACTACCAGTGGCATCTGAGCGGTTCTGTTTGGGAAAAATATTTTGACGAGACAGATCCAGTTCCCTTTGAGCGAGGGTGGGGATCTCAACCCAGAATATTCCAACCTCAGCAAAAACCAGAGCTAAAAGGAAACGAGTCTTGTTCCGGTTTGGCAAAGTGGCTAATCGTAAATGTACTAGGAGAACAGGACAAACTTAACTCATTTTTTGAGTCTAGACTTATTAGAGATTTAACATATAAACAAGCAACGTCTTCTACGGGAGGCATGTATTTTAATGAGTCTAGCGCGGCCTTTGATGGAATGAATCATAGACAACCGTTTGATTTTAACTCTGCTTATGAAAATATCTTACAGCAAAGACATAGAGTCAACCAATGGGAAAACAATAGGATAGATAGCCTAAAGAAAAGAGGTATAATTAAATGAAAATACTCTATATAGGACACTATAAAGAATTTGGAGGTTGGGCGCAAGCAGCAACAGACTATATTCTAGCTCTAGACAGAGCGGGAGCAGATGTTGTTTGTCGAAACGTGACCCTGACAAAAGATAAACCTGATGTGAACAGAAGGATTTTAGAACTGGAGAAAAAAAGCGCAGAAGGGTGCAACGTCTGCATACAACATGTTTTACCTCACCATGTTGTAGGTACAGATACCTTCGATAAAAATATTGCGTTCTTGGCCTCTGAGTCTACAAGTATAAAACACTTGGCTTGGTTAGAACATCTAAAACAAGTAGACGAGGTTTGGGTTCCTAACAAAGATTCACAGGAAAGCCTAAGAGTTGACGGAATTGATTCGCTATCGGTAAAAGTAATCCCTCACACCTGTAGCACTGAAAAATACAAGGTGCGACACAAACAGATATCACTACCTGAAATAGACAATGAGTTTAAGTTCTATTATATTGGTGACTTAAATGACAGAAAAAACTTAGAAGCTACTATAGCATGTTATCAGTCGGAGTTTAGTTCCTCCGACTCAGTAACACTGGTTTTAAAAGTAAAGAAATTTGGACTAAATGAAAATCAGACATCAGCTTTAGTAGAAGAAACAACAAAAAAAGTTTTGGACTCACTGAGGATGAATGTAAAAGAGCCTGCAAACTATTTAATTGTTGCGAATGAGTTATCAGAAGAAGAAATTTGCTCTATGCACCAATACTGCGATTGTTTTGTTTGTCCTTCTCATGGAGAAGCTTGGTCTATACCTTCTTTCGACGCTATGGCTTTTGGAAACACTCCTATTTGCTCTGACTTTGGAGGGCCAAGAGAGTTTATAGATAAAACAAAGTGGAGGACAGGACATCTAATAGACGGTGTTTTTTCTGTCTGTAGGTGTTCGGACGCCGCATTTCCAGACCTTTTTACTGGAAGAGAATATTGGTTTCAGCCATGCGAAAAACAAATAAAAGAAGCTATGAGAAAGGCATATAATTCATGGTCAAATAATAAGGTGAATTACAAGTTAAGAAACATAAAGGAAGGGTTAAATCAAGCAGAAAAGTTCTCGTATGAAAACATTGGCAAAAAAATGATAGAGGTGATTGGTGAATAAAGTAAGATCAATTTTTGAAAGCATCCAAAAACGAGAAGAAGGTAAGCTTAATATCTTAACCTTCGACACGCATGAAAGATACCAAACTCAACTTTGTAAGACTGGACACAATTTTTATAGTTTTACCCAAGAAGGATCTAAAGAGTGGGATGAAACTTACGCAGAAAGACCTGAAAATTACTACAAGTTCCCAAAAGGTTCTATTATTACAGGTATAAATTTTGATCTTATTTTGTCTCAAAGTAAATTTGGACAATTTCAGTTGGCGGATACTATAAATAAAACACTGCAAATACCAGTAGTCTCCTTAGAACATACGCTACCAATAGATAATTGGCCGGAAAGCCAGCTTAATGGGTTTAGGTCTATGACAGGAGATGTAAATGTATTTATATCAGAATACTCTGCTAGCAAATGGAATATGGATTGCGACAACAAAGTGATTCATCACTCCGTTGACACAGAGGTCTTTAAGCCATCTGATACAGAAAAAAACGGAAAAGTTCTTAGCGTTGTAAACGATTTTGTAAACAGAGATTATTGCTGCAATTATTCTGGCTGGCAAAGAATCACCGAGGGGTTTCCTGCTAGTCTGGTTGGTAACACTCCGGGTTTATCAGAACCAGCAAAAGACATCAACGAACTAGCCTCAGAGTATCAACAGGCGTCTGTGTTCTTGAATACGTCTACAGTAAGCCCTGTTCCTACATCGCTCTTAGAGGCTATGTCTTGCGGCTGTGCGGTTGTGTCTACAGCTACATGTATGATTCCAGAAATCATAGACAATGGCGTTAATGGATACATTTCTAATAACGAGGAAGATTTAAAAGGATATATTAAAGAACTGCTTGACGACCCATCGCTAGCCATCAAGATGGGACAGGCCGCCAGAGAAACTATTCTAGAAAAATTCTCAGAAGATAAATTTATAGACAATTGGAACGAAACATTTGAACTCGCACACAGGATAAAGAAATGAAATTACAAATTATAGCGAACGAATCACAAAAAATTGAAGGTTTTGAAACAGTCTGGTCTAAAAAAGATGCAGAACTATCATTAGATGATATACCCGATAATTCTTGTGAATTAATTTTAGCGAAAAACACAGTAGACGAAAACGTAGACAGGATTAAATGCCTCAAGTCTATTGCCAGTAAAGTGAGAATGGGAGGAACCGTAAGTGTTTCGGGTACAGATGTTTTATGCTTATGTAAAGCAACTATATGTTCTACGATAAATACAGAAACATGTTCTTCTATTATGTCTAACTTAAACTCTATAGGCACTATTAGCGACGTAAAAGCCGCATTAAGATCTATGGGGTTTACAATTGTGTCATCATCTATTCACGGAGTAAACTATGAAATCACAGCAAAAAGAGTTTAAAAAAATAGGAATCGTTGTATATGATACAGACAATACAGAGAACTCGGATGATCTAAAAAAAGCTGTGCGATCTGTTGTAGACGCCGTAGAAGGATATCCGCAAGAGAAGATAAAATTAATTTTATGCTCTTACTCTGATAAAAACGTTGCAGACGTAGTGACTATTGTTAATCAAACAAAGGTTAGCATAAAAAAGACAGAGGCCGTATTTAACCTGCAAAAAAAATATAAGAATGTAGTAGACTACTCTTGTTTTTCTAAACTTGTTGGTGCTGATTTTTTAGTGAGAATGAATCACGATTCAGCGATTAGAAAATCAGACATTGCTAAAATTAACAATTTGGGCGATGAAACTATGGTGGTGACAACAGAAAATGAGTTTGGTGTTGTGGCTTTTCCTTCTGATATTGTTTCAAAGAACTATCTAGATCATAATGAATTTGAATTAATGTCAAAATCTGTAATAAAGATGGCAAAAAACCTTGGTAAATTAGAGTATTTTGGTATATGAGAAATGAAAGATGTACAATTTCCGTAAAAGGAAACAAAGATAGAAAAGAAATAAAAGACTTTATAACCGTGATACTCTTAGGAGAAAATCATGGACATAGAATGAAGTCTTACGGTCCTATTTCTTTGATAGATATTTCTGGAAAGACTCTGCTACAAAGACAGGTAGAGTCGATTAAAGCTGTATTTAAGAATTATGAAATAATATTATGCACAGGATTTGACGCAAAAAAAATAACAGACTACGTTAAGCAATCTTTAAAGAATGAAAACATAAGAGTTGTAGAAAACCAACTGCATTTTAACTCAAATTGCTGTGAAAGCGCTAGGCTTTGCATAAACAATACCAACAATGGTAAGTTGCTAATTTGCTCTGGAGGTATATTGCTGACGCCCAGCTATCTTTCAGAGTTAGATTATTACCATTCTTCTATTGCTGTTCAACAAGAACAAAAGAAATCGAACTTCTTTATATCAGCCGTAAAAAATGAGGATAGTCTGCACTCTTTCTCTTTAGGGCATAAAGAAAACTTCTGGACAGAAAGTTTGTTTTTAAAGAATCAGAAAGCGGTAGAAAGATTCTACTCTATAATTTCTGATGTTGAGTTTAAAAATAAGTTCATATTTGAGGCGGTTAATGAGTTAGTAAAAACGAATAAGGTAAAGATATCCGAAATTGAAAGCTATGTATCTAAACTAGATAACCTAAAAACACTAAAGAGAATAACAGAATGAAAATATTAGTACACAATTATGCAAACTCATGCTCTAGTCAACCTATGTACTTGCATGAATGCTTTTCTAGGGTTGGCTTAGAATCTTCTCTTTGGCATCCCGCAGACCCAACTAGCGTATACGATAAGCTAGATTCTGAAAAGCCAGACGTTTTGATATCAAGCTTCAATCTCTTGAATAAAGATTTGTTGACTTACCTGTCAGAAAACCAAAACATAAAAGTAATTCTGAGCATCACGGGGTGCGACCAGAAAGCATTAGAAGATCTTGAGACTGTTATAACAAAGGTTTATAACTTAAACTGCATGTTCTTGCTAAACGAACAACATGAAGTACTAGACACCCTAAAGTCTAGCTGCTTTAATATTTTAAATCTACCGTCCTGCATTGATCTATTTGCTACAAAGACGCCTTGTCCAGAGTATAATCTAGGTGCTGCTATTATAAGCAATGCAAGAAGTCCTCTGTTTGACTCCGCTTGCGAAAAACATGAGTCTTATCATACAATTTTACTAGCGGACAACCAAGACGAATCTTCAAAAGAAATGGATATGATTGCAAACACACTTAACTTAACTTCAATATACGACAAGTATGAAAAAGTAGTTCTAGTAGGAGACGTAAACTTTACCTGCTCTCAAGTCTTTTTCGATTCTTTGGCTAGATCTAAGAACGTAGTAGTAGAGCCACCAGAAGAACAAAAAGAATTGTTTAACAAGGTTCTATCAACGCTGTTTCACGAAGAAATGGTTGGCGATAAGCCAGATTTTCAAGAAACTATAAAAAAACAAGCAAAGAAAAAGCACAATGCGTTCAGTAGGTGTTCGACAATATTGAAGAAAATGGGGAATGAAGAAGCGGCTAAGGTTTCCTTACAAATATCGGAGTCAATATGAAATTATTAATTCAGTTTCCTACATACAGCAGGCCGCATAAATTCGTAAATGTGCTAAAACAGTACATCGACACCTGTAGCGAGAAGCATGAGATATTCTTTAATATTAATTGTGACTCGGATGATTTAACAATGACAGACAGAAGTGTTGTGAATCAGATTCATGATGCCCTGAATACCAAATCTAATGTGGACGGCAATATTTGGTTTGATAGAAATACAAATAAAATCAGCGCTATCAACGACCACATTGAAGGTGTGGATTTTGATATTGTGATTTGCGCGTCAGACGATATGATTCCAAAAGCGTGGTATTGGGACGTGGAAATTGCTAACGCTATGCAACAGCACTTTCCTGACCTAGATGGGTGTGTTCATTTTAATGACGGAAACACAAACGGTGATCTTATTACGTTTTCTATTCTTGGCAAAAAACTATATGAACACTTTGGTTACATATACCATCCAGACTACAAAAGCCTGTATTGCGACGACGAGTTTACGCAAGAAGTAAGAGTTATGGGTAAAGAGAAGTATGTTGACAAAGTTATTATTTCTCACGAACACTGGAGTATTCCGGCGTCTGAAAACCACAATGAAACAGACATGGCTGTGCAAAAGACATTGTTTTACTCAGGAAGAGATCAGCAAGTCTTTGAGAAGAGAAAGAGTCTTGGTTTCCCAAAAGAAAGGATAACAAATGACTAAAATTATTGCATTTAGCTTATGGGGTAAATACCCTAAATACACAATTGGCGCTATACGCAACGCAGAACTAGCTAAAGAAATTTATCCGGGATGGACCTGTCGTTTTTATACTGGCGATGATGTTTCGGAGGATATTGAAAATCAACTTGTTGACAATGGCGCAGAAGTCTGTAAAATGTATGGCTCAAGTTGGAATGGAATGTTCTGGCGTTTTTTCGCTGCCGACAGTAACGATATTATGATCTCTAGAGATACTGACTCTAGATTGGGTCTAAGAGAGAAGGCCGCTGTAGACGCTTGGCTGGCCTCTGATATGGACTTCCACATCATGCGCGACCACCCCTATCATGCTATAGAAATTCTTGGTGGAATGTGGGGAGTGCGCAATGGACTCCTAAAGGGAATTAAAGATATGATTGCAGACTACGACACCAGAGAATATGATAATAAACATCAAGTAGATCAGAACTTTTTAAAAGAAGTTGTTTGGCCTTTAGTTAGAGATAAATCATATGTGAATGATGAGTTTTTTGATAGATTACCATTCCCAGATAGCGCGCCGACTAGGACGGGGCTGAATTTTGTTGGTAATGCTTTTACTGAAAATGATAAAATGATTACAGACCAAGATTTCATTTTAGAAAAACAAAGGAGAGAAAATGGTATCTAATATTCAGGCTAATGTGGTTTTTAATAATGAAGCCGTAATTCTTAAACATCTTGTCCCAATTTGGAATACATACGAGATAGACGAATGGGTTTTCTATAACGATAGGTCTACGGACGATAGTGTAGACTTATTGAATCAGCTTGACGCAAAAGTAACAATTTTAAATGACAACCTAGAAGGTCCGTTTAATGAAACCTATTGTAGAGACAGAATGCTTGAATACAGCAGAGACTCTGGCGCAGAGTTTGTGATCGCAATAGACGCAGACGAATTTCTATCTGTGAATTTCGCAGAACAGTTAAGACCTTCTCTAGAGGAAATATTTACAAAATATGAAGTAGCTTCGTACTGGTATAATTTTGTTAATGACATTAACCATATTAGACAAGATCCTATGTATGTAGAAAACTATAAAAGTTTTATTATGCATGTTCCTAGTACCGGCTCATTCAAACAATATCAACAGATGAATATTCACTGCGCAAGAACTGCGCCAAGTAAATTACCTAAAGTGATGTCTAAAGAAATTGGCCTTATGCACTTACAGGCTATGAATTTAGAATTTTATGCATTAAAACAGCTTTGGTATAAACACTGGGAACACAAAGATTTAAATCAACAGGCATACCACCTTAACAATAAATATGATCCAGTAGTCAACAATCTAAATTTAAATCCAACCAAAATTGATGATGAGTTGATCAAAGGTATCTCGATTAACGCAAATATATTTGATGAGCTATTGCTTATGAAAGATTATAAAGGATATATTTTGAAGAACCTAGTGCCAGAACTAATCACTTTTGGAAAGGAGTATTTATATGAAAATTGAAGTATCGAATGGCGAGATTGTAGACAAATTGACAATCTTGCTAATCAAGCAAGAACGTATCAGTGACGAAACCAAATTGGTTAATATTAGAAACGAAATTGAGTCTATCTCAGGAATCTCTGACGATATCATCTCTAGGGATGACCAAATGTTTCAGGATCTTCTGTCGGTAAACAAAGCTTTATGGGATATTGAAAACGAGATACGTGACAAAGAAGCGAGAAAAGAGTTTAATGAGCAATTTATTGAACTTGCCAGATCGGTCTATGTAACTAACGACCTTAGAGCTAAAATCAAGTATCAGATCAATCGAAAATCTAGATCAACACTAGTAGAAGAAAAATCTTATGAGTAACAAAATCTATATCTATCATCATTTAGGACTGGGCGATCATTTGATCTGTAACGGTCTTGTTAGGAGAATAATTAACTCTGTCTCCCACGATACTGAATTAGTCGTCAAGAACACAAACTTTAATAACGTGAGCAGAATGTACTCTGACATGCCTAATCTTACATTTTTTAAAGTAAACGAAGATCAAGAGTTCGTTGATTTTTGTAGTAAAAATAGATTGTGGCATCAAGTTATCAAGGTCGGATTTGAACATTGTAGAATGAGGGACTTTGATAAGTCGTTTTATGATTGTGTAGATATCCCGTTCCAAAACAGGTGGGATTCTTGGGAACTAAAAAGAAACTACGAACAGGAAGCTAGAATAGCTGATGAATTAAACATTAAAGGCGACTACATCTTTGTTCATGATACGTCTAGCGAAGGGCATTATGATATTAAAATCGACTCTACTTTACAACAAATTAAACCTCGTAAGTTAGAATGCGAAGACTCTATCTTTGACTGGTTAGGCGTAATCGAGAATGCTAAAGAAGTACACTGTATTGACTCTTCTTTTATTCACATGATAGACTCGTATAATTTCAGTAATAAAAAGTTTTATCATAATATTAGACTTGCACTATCGAAAAGCGGTGTTGGGTTTACTTTACATCAAGATTGGACGAGAATAAACTATGATTAATATTATAAAACCGTCAATTGGCGGTCATGACGGCTCTTCTTTTAGAGAACTACTAGACATGTGGGAAGAAAGAGGTTTTTGTACTGTAGAAATGGGGCCAACAACACGGTCTAGTGGCTATATGGAAGACCCGGATTCTCCAGAGGCTAAATGCTGGATAGAAGAACAGGGAAATATCTTATTGTACGACTTTCCTATATTAGACAGGCTGAAAAATGAGTATAAGGAATGCCTGTTTGCAAATACATATGAAGAAGGTGAAAAGAATAAAAAATGGATATTCTGGCCTAGATATTCAAGGCTGTACGAGAAGTCTAAATCTAACCTTAGAAATATAGAAAAAACACATAAATGCTGTTTTATAGGAACTCCTACGAATTTAGAAAGAAATAAAATTGCTCAGTATTGGTCGCAAATATGTGATGTGTGGAATTTTAGAGGAGGGTTATCATACAAGAACTATTTAGAAATTTGTGCAAGGTGTAGCTTTGGCCTGTGCCTTCCCGGTGTAGGACCAAAATGCCTAAGAGATATAGAATACATGGGGCTTGGCACGATACCTATTGTGGTAAACAAATCGGCTATGGATTTGTATCATAGCCCACCTGTAGAAAATAAACATTATTTGTTCGCAGAAGATGCTGCTGATTGCCTGTCTAAGATGAGCAAATTGTTAGCAAACCCCAAAAAAACTAAAGAGATGTCACAATCCTGTATAGAATGGTTTGAGGAAAACTGCTCTGTTAAAGGTTCTTTTAATAAAACTATGGAGATTATAAATGAGTAAAGGAAGTTGGTCTATTTCAGACGATTTTTTAAAGTGTATAGTTGAAAATACACCCAAAGGATCTTGCATCCTAGAGTTCGGTAGCGGAGATGGTACATATAGATTATTACAAGAAGGATATAAACTTTTATCAATAGAACAAAACATCAAGTGGTGCGGGCTACATCATGATAACTATTGTCATTGCCCACTTGTGGACGGTTGGTATGACATGGATAAACTTAGCAAGTTCTTAGAAGGGAGAAGCTATGACGTTATTCTGATTGATGGGCCAGCAGCAGGAGATAGAGTTAAAATCTTAGAGTCGTGCGTTGACCTTTCTAAAACCCTCTTTGTAGACGACATAGAAAGACCAAAGGATAGAGAATTATTCAACAAACTAAAAGAGAACAGAAGATTCTTAGACAAAGAACTTTACGGAGTAATATTTAATGCTTAATGTTTCTTTAGATAAAACACCCGAACTATACGTGGACTACAAGAAGGGCTTAGAGCTATTATCTACAGTAAAAGACGAAGATTATGACTACCCTCAAGAACCTATTCTTTTCCATGTTTACACAGAGGTAAAAACAGACAAAGAACTTGAGTGCATAAAATCATTCTTGGCAACCCAAAATCTGGATAAAACTAAATTAATCGTCTGGTCAGATTACGACATTCAAGATAACGAACTTATACTCCCATACAAAGACTTAGTTGATCTTAGAGTCTATGACGCTAAAAGAGAGTCAAAAGGAACACCTCTAGAAAACCACCCCTTATGGATACTTGGAGACATATCAGACACTAAGCATTATATGAAAAGTGGAATATTAAGATTCTTGGTTACATACAAGTATGGTGGAATCTGGGCAGATATGGATATGATATTTTTAAGAGACTTTAAATCTATCTTAGATCAAGAATGGGCTTATATGTGGGGAAGCGAAAGAGACTTTTGTAACTTTGGTCCATGTGCCGCTATGATGAGTTTTGAAAAAGAAAGCCAACACTCTACTAGATGCTTAAATGAGATATGTTCAACTCCGCTAGTAAAGGATAGCACAATTTTAGATCACATGCTGTTAGCTAAAGTCTACAGCAAACAACCTTTTACGGTATTCCCATCTACATTTTTTAATACCGAGTGGCTTATGAACCAGACTGATAGAGAATTTAGATCATTAGTCGGACATGGGTTTGACAAAATAGAAACAGATAGAGATTTTTTGTTCTTGGACGCCTTCGCTTGGCACTGGCATAATAGCTCTAATAAAAACAGAGAAATTCAAAAAGGTTCTAAATTTGACCTACTCAAAAACAGAACAGAAAAGTTACTACAAGAAAAAGGAATAGACACATGAAATTAGAAGAATTAGCTAGAACCCACAAAACAGACAAGTTGCAGCACGGATATTTGAGCGTGTACGACTCAGTATTCTCAAAATTCAAAGATAAAGAAATCAACTTTTTGGAAATTGGAGTATATAGAGGCGACTCAGCATCTCTATGGGAGGCTTATTTTAGCTGCGCGAATATTTTTATGTCAGACATTTTTGACAAAACCTCAATACTATCTGATTACAATGTAAAATTTTTTAGAGGTGACTCTGGCAGCGCAGAAGATGTTGCGAAACTGATAGAATACGCAAAAGAAAAAAGCAAAAAAGATACATTTGATGTTATCATAGATGACGGATCTCATTTTCAGTACGACCAAATGAACGGAATTGGAAATCTTTTTCCCCATGTGTCGGACGGTGGTTGTTATATCATTGAAGATATCTGCAAAGAAGAGAGACTTAGAAGTGGCTCTATGTGGTGGGGTCATAGAGGCGAACCTCACCATGCAGTAGAAGGGGATTGTCATGCGGGTTCTCGTTTAAGAACAGATAAAGAATGGCTCGCGGGAGACGAGATTGACTATTCTGCTAGCACAGATGCTACAATAAAGAAGTTTGTTGAAACGCAAGTGTTTTGCAGTAAATACCTTTCAGAAGATCAAAATGAATATATCACCAACAACACAAAGAAGGTAGAATACTATTCAGATGCCAATGGTTTAAAATGTCAATCTAAATTAGCAGTTTTTGAAAAATAACTTGACAAAATGTACTTCCCGAACTATAATAGGAGTAAGGAGAACTATATATGAGGATATTAGTAACTGGCGGCACGGGATTTCTTGGTCAAAACATTCAAGAAAGCCTTGGTCAATTTATGAATCAAGACTATTCATTAAGCGTGATGGGTTCTAGTGTTTATGACCTTCGATGTCAA
>Ga0055584_100005553_pt1 | contig 12365 bp, 10 predicted proteins | sample OSDHelmetaG_FD_58716 | JGI IMG/M metagenome (GOLD analysis project Ga0055584, IMG submission 58716) | Pelagic marine sediment microbial communities from the LTER site Helgoland, North Sea, for post-phytoplankton bloom and carbon turnover... | ecosystem: Environmental > Aquatic > Marine >... | reverse complement strand
AGAAAAACTCTCCGCCACCCACAGTCGTCCCCGGTCGTCATAATTGATCGCAATCGGCTGCGCCAAATGCGGATCGCCCGCAAACAAGGTGACGTTGAACCCCTCCGGCACCGTCAACTTCTTCAATGCTTCCTCCGGCGAAGGCGGCGCCACCGGCGGCGACTGGGTGTTCTTCAATCCCACTGGCAGTTGAGCAAGGGCACCGAAGGTCCCGGCCCCCAACAACAATGCCGACAAGTATTTTGGTAACGAATGGATCACGACGCGCGAAAGCTATTTCAACCAGGCACTCACCGCAACCCGCCAGCACCGTGCACGCCGCTGCCATTCCGCCACGACCCTTGGACAACTCTCTGTTTTTCCGTTATCTACCGCCCATGACCGAAACCGAACAATCGATCTTGGATGAACTTGTCGCTTTGGAGAACGCCCTGGCCACGATCCAGACGGCCAACCCCAAGCCGAATCTGGTCGCGCACTTTCAGAAGATCGATGACCTGACCAACTCCATGCCCAAGGGATCCGACCCCGAGCTGCTCCATTTCCTGCACAAGAAGAGCTACGAAAAGGCCCGCTTTCACCTACAGGGACGCAGCGCCGAAAACGCTCGAGGTACCTGCTGACCGATGTCACCGCTCGACACCATCGCCGCCACCGCCACACCGGTGGGTGAAGCTGGACTAGCGATCATTCGCATTTCCGGTACCGACGCATTGGCTGTCGCCGATCGCTGTTTCGAACCCGAAGGCAATTCTTCCGCCAAACCGAGTGCTGCCAAGACCCATACGATTCAGTATGGCCATATCACGTGCGACGGCCGGCACATTGATGAAGTCCTGGTCGCCGTCATGCGCGCACCGCGAACGTTCACAGCGGAGGATACCGTCGAGATCACCTGTCACGGTGGCATGCTTCCGACCCGGCTCGTGCTGGAAACAGTGCTCGCTTCCGGTGCCCGCATGGCGGAACCCGGTGAGTTCAGCAAACGTGCCTTTCTCAACGGCCGACTCGACCTCGCCCAAGCCGAGGCGGTCAGTGATCTGATCCATTCCCGCACTGAACTCGCCCTGGGCGCGGCCAATGAACAGCTGGCCGGCAAACTCTCCCGCCGCATCGAAGAATTGCGCGAGGAGATGATGAAGACCCTCGCCCACGTCGAAGCCCACATCGATTTTCCCGACGAAGACATCGCGCCGGACACAATGGCCCAGCTGATCCAGCGACTGACCGAAGGCGTCGCGTTCATGGAGCAACTCCTGCGCAACGCCCGTGAAGGACGTATCCTGCGCGACGGCATCCGGGCCGCCATCATTGGTCGACCGAATGCCGGCAAGTCCAGCCTGTTGAATCAACTGCTAGGACATGAGCGCGCCATCGTTTCGGAAATCGCCGGCACCACGCGCGACACCATCGAAGAGACCGCCAACATCCGCGGCATCCCGGTCATTTTTGTGGACACCGCGGGACTCCGCGACACCGGCAACGAGATCGAGCAGGAAGGCATTCGCCGCAGCCATGATGCCCTGCAAAGCGCCGAACTCATCCTGCACATTCTGGACAATTCAGAATCCCTCACTCCCGAAGACGAACGCCACCTGAAGGATTTCGCATCCAACAAACGTATCATCATCCGCAACAAGACCGACCTCGACCCTCAACTCAAACTCGACGCCCAAGCAGTCGATGTATCGTGCGTGACCGGCGAGGGTATCGAGAATCTGAAGGACGCCATCAAGTCTCTCGTTTGGTCAGGTGAAATCACCGCCGACAATCTGCAACTGATGGTCAACGCCCGTCACCAGAACGCCCTTTTGCGAGCCAAGGAAGCCACCGAAAAAACCGTCGAAGCCCTGCAGCAAAATCTGGAACTCGAACTCGCGGCCATGGACCTCCGCATCGCGGTCAACGCCGTGGGTGAGATCGTCGGCAAGACCTCCACCGAGGATCTCCTCGACAAGGTCTTCAGCCAGTTTTGTATCGGGAAATAGTCCTCGCCGTGAATGGACACGTATCAGTTGCGTCTGCCAATTGTTGGCCATCCGTGTAAATTCGGGTCCGTTCGGGATTACCAGACAATGAGCAAGAACATCCTCATCTACGACAGCGACTGCCCGCTCTGCACCTTCCAGATGAAGCTGCTCACGTGGCTGGATTGGTTCAACCGCGTGCGCCTGCTCCCCATCAAGGATCCGGAAGCCACCACGGTCGCTCCGGATTTGACCCGGGAGGATCTGCTGGAAGCCATTCATTGCGTCACCTCGACGAACCAAATTCACCGCGGTGCCCGCTGTATTCGTTACCTGGGCATGCGCATGCCGCTGCTTGTCCCGCTTTCCCTTTTTCTCTGGTTCCCCGGCGTGATCTGGATCGCTGAGATCGTCTACCAGTGGATCAGCCGCAACCGGCATCTCCTCAGCAAATGGTTTGGCTGCGGCGAAGCCTGCTCCATCATGCCCGCCCGCAAACGCGACGCAGACAACCTGTCCGAAAAACCGTTCAGCAAATGAAGCAACGTATCCTACTCCTCCTCGCAGCAACGTGCATCAGTCTGAGCGCCTTTGCTGCAGCACCTCCCAACATCCTCATCATCACCTGCGACAATCTCGGGTATGGCGATCTGCAGAGCTACAATCCGAAATCATTCATCAAGACGCCGGCACTGGATCGTCTCGCCAGTCAGAGCGCGCGATTGACCAGCTTTTACACCGCGAACGCCACTTGCACGATCTCCCGCGCCTGCCTGCTGACCGGCCGCATCCCCGAGCGACACGGCCTCGTGCGCCAACTTCCGGGCTTGGCAGGCAATTACGGGGTCGGACTGAATCCCAAGGAACTCCTGATGCCCCAACTGCTAAAACAGGCACCCACCCCCTACGCCACCGGCTGTTTCGGCAAATGGAACATCGGCTTCGCCAAGGGTTCACGCCCCACCGAGCGCGGTTTCGACGAATTCATCGGTCACGCCTCCGGAAACATCGACTACTACAGCCACATCTACGGCGGCAAACACGACCTGTTCCAAGGCACCACGGAACTGCACCGCCAGGGCGAATACGCGACCGACATCTTCGCCGACGCCGCCATCGAATACATCCAGCGGCAAAGCAAGACCGACCAATCCTGGTTCTGCTATCTGCCGTTCAATGCCCCGCATTTCCCCAGCAAAAAGAACAAGAAACCTGGTCAAAAGAATGAATGGCAGGCTCCCGATTGGGCCTTTGCGGAATACGGCTGGTCGCCGAAAGAAGCCAATCCCGTAAAACGCTATGCCGCAGTCGTCACCGCCTTGGATCGTGCCATTGGCCGTGTGATCGATGCCCTCGGCAAAACCGGTGCCGCCGACAACACATTTCTATTCTTCATGTCCGACAACGGCGGTTTCCGACTGAACCGCAAAGGGCTCGATGTCGGCATCAACGATCCCTTGCGCAGCGGCGGCGTCACCTGTTGGGAAGGCGGCATTCGCGTGGCCGCCATGGCCCGATGGCCTGACCACATCAAACCTGGCTCCGTGATCAACGAGCCCTTCTGGTCCCCCGACATCATCCAGGCCTGCGCGAAACTGTCCGGAGCCAAGCTGCCTGATGATGTTGTCTTCGATGGCAAAGATCCGCTGCCTATCCTGACGGAGAATGCGAGGTCCCAACACAAGTCATTCTTCTTCACCTACGGCGGCCGACACGCCGCCCTTCGCGAAGGTGATTGGAAGATTGTTCGCGAACGACCGAATCGTCCTTGGCAGCTGTTTGACTTGGCCAATGACATTGGAGAGTCGAACAATCTCGCGGCGAAACAACCGAAGCGGGTCAACGATCTCACGGCCACGTTCAAGGCTTGGAAGAAGACGTTTTGACCAAACGTTTTGGGTAACCCCTGTCGGGGTATTGAATTGGGCTCGCGGGTACGCTCTCCCCACCATAGTGGTTGAACGCTTGCGCTACGAACGCAGACCTCTCGTATTCCAATGCCATCCTCCCCCAGCGCCAGCGGTCAAAGCCTCCGGTGGGGAGAGTGTCCCCACGAGCCCACTCCAGAGTCCCGAAGGGACGACACGAACATCTCACCCACCTATCGCATCCAACTTCTTCACCGCACCAACACAGTCGCCGCGATTCAACTTCTCACTGATCACATCCAACGCCCCCATATCCACTCCTTTTTTCTTCCGCAATTCGAACAATCTTGCCGGCAAGCGCAGATCTTCCGCCGCAAAACCAATTGCCTTTTCCTTACGCTGTGCTGTCTGAACTACCTCCAGAAACTTGTAACCAAACTCATGCGTCGGCTCGATCATCGTCCCTTCGCCATAGTCGTTCCACGTCACCAACTGCACCAACGGCCACGGACCTTCCAACGCCACCTCCAAGGTCATCCGCAACGTCTCCCCATCGGCATGGTCCAACTGTCCATGGCTCTGTCGGTACATGTCATGATAACCGGGATACGCGGAACTCAGATGCCGGCTGTGCTCTTTTGAGAAATACGTGAACACTTCAAATATCCGCTTCCGAATCACCTGCCGATCCTGCGGCCCGTCCCACGGTGCCTGATGCACCCAGGTGAAACCGCCATCCCCTCCGGTTTGCTTCCAAAGATGATGCAGACCAAACAATGCCGGACGGTCCGGCAAACCGGCCATGGCGCGTGACCAGACCCCCGGGTCCTTCACATACATCGGACCGAAATTCAGCATTAACGGCCGCCCATTGAGACGGAAGTAGTTCGACTTCGAGAACCACTCCATTTGCGTCCAGGCAAACATCTCGGTGAGATGGCTGGTCATATCCTCAGCCTCCAGCTGCTTGCGCTCGACCAGCAACTCAATCGTCCGGTCCTCATAGCAGGCGGCGAACTGCATTCCAAATTTCGCCGTTGCCGCAAACATCGCCTTGGTCGCTTCGTGAATGGGCGGATAATCCGCGTACTTCGCCATCCCATACCAGTCGACTATCACTCCATCCACTCCCGCCAACTTCATCTGCAACAGATGGCACTCCAACACATCCGGATCCGTCGAATCATAGAGCCCGATCAAGGGATGATAGTGCGACCAGATATCCGGCAACCCCGACGCATTGAGCTTCGACGGATCGTGACCACCCTCGTGCCCTTTCCAATGACTCCCCCATTGCCCCCGGACTGCCGGCGTCTCGTACCACGGCATGTAATGCATCAGCAGCGGCTTGGAGGCGGCCCATCCACAAGTGGCGGCGCAGCATAGCAACCAGATTGCCATCCATCTCAAAACGGTCATTCTCGTTATCTTCATATCAGTTTCAAATCTTGATCGATCGGCCCGCAAATTCAGCATGGAGCGCGTCCGCACCCGACGCTGACAATTCACCATCGTGCGCCACATAGCGGGCGGCAAAACGAAACGGCCTTTCGGCGGAGAATTCGACGTCATGCCCCAACGCCGGAGAAACTTCCATCAAACCCCAGTGCTGCATGTAGTATTCGTTTCGCACATTCTCTGGATGCCCCATCAAAGCGATCCCGGCCGTCGCGGCTCCGATCTTCCCCGTGCAATCGATCCAGCGCGGAGCTTTGCGATCGCCGTGCGCATCCCAATAGTTGCCCGCCGGATTTACGCGCCCTTCTGAGTCGATCATCCGACCACCATCTTCCACATCAATCAAGTCGTTGACCCGCACCCCGCAGTAAGAATGCCGATCCGCTTCGAGCACCGCCGTTCCCGCAGCCGGAACCAGTTCCGAGAAATGATCCACGATCGTGTGCGCGCCTGACTGTCGTATTCCGTAGCGCCGCCGTTCGGTGAGAATGGATTCGCCCGTCGCGGAATTCCGCGCCCGAGCCCGCCAGTTCAGCCTCAGATCAATCTGCACCGCTCCTCCGGTCGTCCATCGCGCATGAGTGATTTCCTGAATCCCAGATGGCCCCAAGTGGTAAAGATTCCGCTCCTTCGTATGCCAGCGATCCGTTCGCTCGGATTCGGGAAAATTCAACTTCCGATAGAAATCGAACACCCGGCCATCCGCCGCCCGCACTCGTCCGTGACCACTCATCGCCGACTGATGATGAATGAAACAATACTGATGCGAATCCGTCACCGGATACCCCGCCGGCGTCAGCAGCGGATACAGCTCCGGCTTCAGGCGAAAATGCGTCGGATAGTCCGCCGAGAAAATCAACGAAGTCACGTAACGCCCCTCGTTAGTGATCTTCAACCGGCGCGTCTGCCCCCGGAACGGCCGCTGATCATCAATCGCGAACGCCTCCTGCAGCTCCGCCCCCTTGGTCTCTCCCGCCAAGATCGAGGCCGACATCACCGCCGCGCTTTTGACGAACGATCGCCGTGACCCAATGCACAAGGAATCCGCACTCATGAGAAACAGAGACTTCCCCGATTACGGCTTCGAGTCAATGAGACCACGAATCGAAACGGTGGTCGGTCTAAATCAGAACTCTTGGATAACCGGTTTTATCTTGTGCGGTCAGGGGACTGATCTGACATTTCTCAGATCTGCCTATGCGTTTTCTGATCATTCTTTGCTGTGCCGCCTCCCTCTTGTTTGTGGGCAATCTGGCCCCCGCGGCTCAGCCGCATTGGATATGGTCCTCCGGCAATCGCATGGAGAAGACGGTTCGGATTGATCGCGAGATCGAATCTGCTCGACTCATTGGCGTAGTGGACCATGGAGGGGTGAAACTGCGAATCAACGACACGAGCGTGGGTGCGTTGAGCGCGTATGGTCCAGTGGCTTCGTTTGACATCACTTCGCAACTTCGTCCCGGTGCCAATCGGTTGACCTTTGCGACGGAAGCGCTTGCTGGGCCGTCCGCGATGGCCGCCAACCTTGAGATCACATTTCGCGACGGCAATACGAGAAGCATTATCACTGACGGTTCTTGGTCCCATGCCCGAAGCTTCGGAGAAGTGGATCAACGGTTTTGGGATTTCCGCGGAGATCGTGAAACGGTCGATGTGTTCGAGAACTACGAGCAGTGGCGCCAGGCCAAGGGCAAGGAGGCAAGTACAGCGACCTCGGCCTTTCAGCTGCAGCCCGGTTTTGAGATTGATCTGATTCGTTCGGCGGCAAAGGGTGAGGATTCGTGGATCAGCATGGAATTCGATCCTCAGGGGCGAATCATCGTAGCCCGTGAAAAATCGGGTTTGATCCGGCTGTCGTTGGGCAGCAGCGGGGTTGAGAACATCGAGGTGATCAACAAAGATCTACCGGAGATACGTGGGGTGCTGTTTGCGCACGGATGCCTGTACGTGAATTCGAACACGCACAATGTGCGCAAGTCGCCACGCGACCGCACGGGGGGACTCTATCGTATACGGGACACCAACGGAGATGATCAGTTTGATGAAATAAAGCTGCTGGGAGAGCGGACAGCCACCGGCGGCCACGGCCGCAACGACATGACGCTGGGACCGGACGGCAAGATCTACCTTATTGGCGGGGATTCGGTCGCCACTCCCAAGGAGTTCATTGACCTGACGCCGAGCATTCCAAACACGTTGCCGGGAGATGATCTGTCTCACGGTCACGTGATCCGCACGGACAAGGACGGCAAGGAATGGGAACTCGTCTGCAAAGGGCTGCGGAATCCCTATGGGATTCATTTCAATCCGGACGGCGAGATGTTCACATTCGATGCGGATGCCGAACACGACATGGGCGCTCCGTGGTATCGCCCCACCCGACTGCGACAACTGGTCGAAGGCGCGGACTACGGTTGGCGGCGGGTGACGGGCCGTTGGCCGCCTTACTATCCGGATCACGCAGACGAACCGCCGTTGACTTTGGACATCGGAAAAAGCTCCCCCACGGCGGTGAAATTCGGCACCAAAAGCAAATTTCCTCAGCAGTGGCGCGAAGCTCTCTATATCCTCGATTGGACTTACGGCCGCATCCTCGCAGTTCACATGACGCCACGCGGTGCCGGATACCAGTGTCGAACGGAACGCTTTCTTCAGGGCAAACCGGCGAACGTCACGGATCTCGATTTCGGTCCGGACGGCGCGATGTATTTCGTGACCGGCGGTCGCGGGACACAGTCAGGACTCTACCGTGTTCGTCATACCGGCAATCTCATGGCGGACACCAAACCGACCGCGCAGATGAAACGTCGGACTCGATTCGCGGCTGAGAATCGAAAACTGCGCAACCGCGTTCTGCACAGTCCCGGGATGGCCAACAAACAACTGAGCAATCCAGACCCGTGGATCCGCTACACCGCCCGCAGTTCAGTAGAGAAGAGTTCGACAATCAACGTAGCCCAGCTCAAATCCATCGGGACAAAACCCGCCGCGGATCTTGCATACCTAACCGCCCTGGCGCGCCGTGCTGCCACACCGATCCTCATCACGATTCCGGATCGCCTGAACCAAGTCGACTGGAACCGACTCAACCGAACCCAGAAGCTCGAACTGATCAGGACCCTGGAGCTGGTCCTGCTGCGGATCGGAGATGTGCCGGCCATGGGACTGGACGCGGCCCGTGCCCAATTGGCCGCCGCCTATCCAGATGAGAGTCGCGAGGTGAACTTTTCTCTCGGCAGCCTGCTCGCCCAGATCGATGCCCCGGGCTTCGTGCCGAAAACGCTTAATCTGCTTTCCGCAACGGATCGGCAGCGGGATGTTTTCCACTATCTGTTTCAACTGCGGGATCAGCAGCACGGTTGGACGGACTCGTTGCGGCAACGCTACGTTCTTGCGTTTCGACGTACAAAGGAGTTTCGCGGCGGAGCCGGACTGCCCAGGTTCCTGAAGCAGATCAAGGCCGACTTCATCGCGGCTCTGCCGGTCAACGAACGCGCGAAGTATCAGGCATTGTTGGATCAGCCGGACCCACTTCAGCAATTGCTGGCAACAGTGCCGAAGAACCGCAAGTTCCTGCGCGAATGGAAGATTGGAAATTTTAGCAACGAATTGAACTCGCACCAACCGGATCTCGCACGCGGCCAACGTATGTATACCGCGGCGTCCTGCATCCTGTGTCATCAACTCGGCACGGAAGGCCGGTTTTTTGGCCCCGACCTGACGTCTGTTTCCGCACGCTTCAATCGACGGGACCTGTTGACATCAATCCTCGATCCCTCGAAAGTGATTTCGGAAAAATACCGCAGCGTAACGCTGACCACCCAAGACGGTGAGGAACACACGGGACGGGTCTTGCTCGCGGGAGATTACCGTCGCAGCGCCGTCGCTCTTTCCACCAACCCGCTCGATCCCAAGGCGATCGTGCAGATCGAAAAGAGCATCATCGAGAAACGCCGTTTCTCCACCGTGTCCTCCATGCCGGAGGGCCTGCTGAATTCCCTGACCAAGTCCGAAATCCTCGACCTGTTGGCCTACATTGAAAGCGGAGGAAAATAGCCATCCGCGCCGAGCCTGGTTGATTGCGTTCGCCCTGGGCTTCCTGGCACTGGCGATCACCACCGCGATTCGCACCCAGCACGCACCGGCAAGCAGCGCGCGAGAGGTTGTCGAAGTGGCCAAGAACCTGAATGGTAAGGTGTGGAAACGCGAACCCAGCAGCGCGGTCGCGACAGTAAAGAAACAGACCCGCGATCACGGCATGCCCCGGTCCGAGGCCGTGCTGGAGAAGTATTTTCCAAAGGTGTTGGACCATGTCCGTATTGAGAATGGCGAACTCACCACGAATGACCTGCAAATCATCTGTTCACACCCGCCACTGCGCACTCTGGACATCAACGGAGTGGAACTGACCGCGTCGCACTACGACATCCTCGCCACTGCACACCAGTTGGAGGCCTTGTATCTCGGCAGTCGTGCCGTGCATGTGCCCAGCGTCGGCAAGCTGAGCGCACTCAAGGGACTCAAGGATCTGGATATGGATCATTCCGGCCTGAATGATGAAAGCCTTCGATTCATCGGTGGCATGAAACGGCTGCATTTCCTGAGCCTCATGCATACGTCGATCGAAGGTCCTATCCTGACAGAAGTGCGCAAGCTCCCGCAGTTGCAACATCTCGACATTTCCCACACCAAAATCTCCGACACCTACCTCACCAATCTGTCGGACATGCACTCACTGAAGGAACTCAACTTGGGAGAAAGGATCACCGATGCGGGCGTCCCACATTTTGTCGGATTGACGAATCTTCGGTCGTTGGGATTGCTGAACTCCATGGTCGACAACCCAGGATTGAATCGCCTGCTGAAGGGTTTGCCCAACCTCACGAATCTGCACCTGTTCCACGTGGAGGCGTTCATCGGGGAGGTGGACTGGAAGGCTTACCCGAACGTGACTTTGCAGGCCGCGTATTGACGGAAACATTCAGGAAGCGTCGGCCGCTTCGGTATCCGACTGCTTGCGAATGAAATTCGTCAGCCCTTCAATACGTTGGCTCGACTCCTTTTGCAGACGCCATTTCTCCGTGAGCGTCGAAGCGCATTGCAATACCTCGATGTTGTCGAAGGGCTTCTTTAGAATCAGAACGCGGTCCGACTCCCCGATCTTGTCCTGCATGTCACTCCAAGAATAATCTGAGTAGGCAGTACAGATCACGATCTGCAGATCTTTGGACAGCTCCATCAGCTTGACGGTCGTTTCCACACCGTCGATGCCCGGTGCCATCCTCACATCCACGAAGGCCAAGGCAAATTCGCGGCCGCTGTTCTCCGCCTCTGTGACCTTTTCGATGGCCGACTCGCCATTGGCGGCAAAATCGAGATCATACTTGGTTTCCGTCCCCGCGACCGATTCGCGACCAAACAGATTTGTCTCCGCCTGCTCCAATGCATCGTTGCGCCTGCTTGGCTGGCTAAGGATTTTTCGGAAATCATCGTGGATGCTGGGATTGTCATCCACCACAAGTACACGCTTGTTGGCGGCAATGGGTTCGGTTGGGGAATCAATTTCTATGCGCTTGGCCATAGGAACGGGGTCGTTGGCAGAATAATGCACGATCAGGGTCTGGTGTCAAAGACTGCCGAGAATCTTGGACTATCCCTTCGTATATCGATCGGAGCGCGTGGAGCAACCGCTCACTTCTTCTTTTTGCTGCTCGTCTTGCCACCCTTTTTCTTCCGATTGTTTTTCTTGGAGTTCTTGTTCTTGGATTGCTGTTGGCGTTTTTGTTGGGCGGCGACACGAGTGGATGTCGTGACCTGCCGATTGGCTTCCGAAAGCCCCTTTTCCGCATCGGCCGCTGCGTCCTTGGCTTTGCCGTACGCATTGATTGCCTTCTTGAGGGTAGCATCATTCGTGATGAGACGACCGAGCTGGGCTCGGGTTGCCTGTTCGGCAACTGTAGCTTTCTTCAGTTCCCTCTCGAACGCAATCAGTCGTTCGTTGCCAGCCAATGACTCGCGCTCAATTTCAATGGGTTTCCGAACGATGGCGGAGAGTTCGGAACGTTTGGCCTTCTTGCGTTCCGCGGTCATATTCAGCCTGGCACTGAGGGCCCGTAATTCAGCACTCGCTTCCTTGGCCGCAGACTTGGCTTCCACGTAATCCGTCCGCTCCCGAATCACCTGTTGCAACGCCGTCTTCGCTTCCTGGTATTCCGTGACTGCGGACGAAAGCTCCGCCCGGGCCTCGTTCAATCCGGAATCAGACAGGTGTTTCTTCGTCACCTTATTTCGCGTGCTCACCACCTTTTGCTCGGCGGCCTTCAAGGCCTTTCGAGCGTCGGCCAGTTTCTTGTTCGCGCCGGTTTGTGCCTGTCGGGCTTGGGCAACGGTCGGTGTCTTCTTCTTGGCTGCGGATTTCTTTTGGGCCGCCAACAGAGGGAGCAGCGCAATGGCCGGACCAAGCAGCAACGCGGCCATCAGGATAGCTTTTCGAGTCACGGCGATATTTAGGACTGACGCCCGCGCGCAATCCAGTAGATTCCAAGTCACCATGAATCTCCTGAGAGCAGCCCTTGCCGCCGGTGTCTTTGTCGTATCCCAATGCAGCAACCTGGCGGCGGATGAGAAGCCGACGCATCTTTTCATCCTCTCCGGACAATCCAACATGCAGGGTCTCAAACCGCAGAACAGTTTTCTGCCCGAGGCTGCGAAGCTGCTTCCCGACGCGAAAATCGCCCACATCAAGGTTTCCCGCGGTGGCCAACCGATTCGGCTCTGGGTCACGGAATGGGATGAAATCTCCCAATCTGCCGGGCTCACACAATTGAATCCGAAGGGCCCCGTCTACTACAAACAGATCCAGGCCGAACTCAAGAAGCTCAACCACGAAAAGACCCAGTTTGCTTCGGTCTCATTTTGCTGGATGCAGGGTGAACGCGACGCGAAGTCGGGCATGGAACCGGCCTACGAAGCAGCGCTGAAGAAGCTGATTTCGAATCTGCGCCGCGATCTGAAACGCCCGGAAATGAATTTCGTCATCGGCCGGATCAGCGATCATTCGCCGGGCTCCAAG
>Ga0055584_100005552_pt1 | contig 12366 bp, 10 predicted proteins | sample OSDHelmetaG_FD_58716 | JGI IMG/M metagenome (GOLD analysis project Ga0055584, IMG submission 58716) | Pelagic marine sediment microbial communities from the LTER site Helgoland, North Sea, for post-phytoplankton bloom and carbon turnover... | ecosystem: Environmental > Aquatic > Marine >... | reverse complement strand
CGCTTCATAGGTACGATCCTTGAGGCTGAAATTAACGTCTATCGGCTGAAGATCCAGTCTAACCGTCGCCAAGAGGCTTCTCTCATAAGATTTGAAAAGATTAACTCTGGTATACCACATACCAGAGTTAATCTGCCGCCGCCAGATCGTTTTGAGGGAATATCCCTGGTATTGAACGGAAAAATATATGCAAAAATGAGTCAGAACTCTAACGCGCATTATACCTGTGGATAAAAGCGGTCTCAGGTCCTATGGACCGCCTTTTATAAGGGCTTTAGAGCGTTGGCAGGGCGCTGAATTTTGTGGATAATTTTTCCCGGTTCAGGCAATGCAATCGTATGTAACGGGTCCGACTGCCAATTGGCACCAGAAGCCATTTGTTCGTAGTCCCAATAACCTCTATGCTTTCAATACTCAAACAATGCATTAACTTGGGGAGGAATTTATGAAACGATTACTATCTGGAGTCGCTGTTGCAGGGTTAATGCTCGGCGGACTTTCTGTTACCGCTAATGCGGCAAACATCAAAATTTTGACGAGCTGGAACAAGAATGTTTGGCCGACTTATGTCGTGCTCGACTCATTCGTTAAAAACGTCAAGAAACTTGGTGGTGACAAGATCAAAATTCGCATCAGCGGACCAGAGGTGGTTCCTGCTTTTCAACAGCTTCAACCCGTAAAGGCAGGCGTTTTCGACATTCTGTTTACGCATGGTGTTTACCACATGGGCTCTAAAGGGCTCGCCGCCATTATGGATGCAATGAATTCTGACCCGGTCGGCAAACGGACCTCAGGCGTGTGGGATCATCTTGATAAATTTTATCAAAAAACACATGGCCTAAAATTGCTCGCAATTTCACCAAACAGCACCAAAGGCTATCACATCTTCCTCAAAAAGCCGCTCTCCGCTAAGGGCGACTGGAAGGGCCGAAAGATCCGGGGCACTCAGACCTATCATGGTGTTATTAAATTGTTCGGTGGCGAACCTGTCGTCATGCCAGGATCGCAGGTTTACTCAGCGCTGGAAAAAGGTGTTGTTGATGGTGCTGCCTGGCCTGCTGCCGGCATGCTCAGCATGAAGCATTTCGAAGTCGCCAAATATAAGGTCCGTCCAACTTTTGGCACATCGACTTTACCATTCCTAATGAACCTTAAGAGCTTCAACAAGCTGACCAAGGAAGAGCAGAATATCCTGCTACAGGCTGGTTATATGACCGAGCTCGAAATGCCTTGGGTAGGAGATCAGGTACAGGCGCAGGAGGATGCCGAGCTTGCCAAAAAAGGTGTCAAAATCACCCGGCTTCCCGATGCCGAAGTTGCCAAAATGCGCAAGGCTTTCTCAGCCAGCATTTGGGCGCTGGGTGAAAAATGCTGTGGTGCCGACGCGAAGAAACTTCGCGAACTCGCCGAAAAGGCAGGGCTCTCCTGGTAAGATAGCCTTATGAACTTGGGAAGGGCCACGAGACACCTGTTCTCGCGGCCTCCTCTCATGTCCAGATGAGCATGAATATTTACCAGAAATTCACGCACTGGCACGATCGGCTGACGGTTGCTGGCTACAATCTCGCCTGCGTCGCGCTCTCGATAATTTTTGGTGCCTATATCATCGAGGTTTTTGCGCGTTATTTCCTCAATGCGCCGCAATGGTGGGCCAGCGAAGCAGTCTCATATTCCCTCTGCGCCTGCACGTTCCTGATGATGCCTTACGTCACCTGGAAAAAGGGGCATGTTGCCGTCGCGCTGATCTTTGACCTTCTGCCTAAAAATGGCGCCCGCATCGCGATCTGGCTGACCTATCTTTTAGGGGCAATGTTCTGTGGTTTCGCGACCTGGATTTCAATGGATGAAACCGCGCGGCAATACATCAACAATATTGATTTGATGGCGGTGAAACCGGTTCCGAAATATTTGATCTCAATTTTCATCCCGTTTGGATTTGCCAGCTCGACACTGCATTTTATGCGGCTTCTGAATTTCAAAGACATAGACCCGGATAATATGTCCGCTGGCGAATTTGGGGAGGGCTGAGCGATGGGTTGGGAAGCGACACTCCTTACTGCTTTGTTATTGTTGCTCGCGGCTTTTATGTCAGGGGCACCGCTTTTCGTCGCGTTTCTGGCGATCAACCTCACCGGCGTCGCCATATTGCTGGGCCCTGCCGGTTTCGGCATGGTCGCAAACTCAATTTTTGATACCACCAACAATGCCGACTTGGCGACAATTCCACTCTTTATTCTGATGGCGGAAGTCCTGTTCCGATCCGGAACAGTTGATATTCTGTTCGATGCTGTGGACAAGTTGATCGGCCGTATGAAGGGTCGTCAGTATGTCCTAACAATCTCTCTTTCGACAGTCTTCGGCGCGCTGTCGGGTGCAGGGATGGCTGTCGCGGCAATGCTGGCGAGAACTATTTTCCCGACCATGCGCAATCGGGGCTATGACAGCAAACTCGCCATCGGCAATATTCTGGCCGGTGCCAGCCTGGCGCCGATTATCCCTCCTAGTGTCCTGGCCATTATCATTGGCACATTGTCCAACACCTCAATCGCTGGGCTCCTGATTGGTGGTATCATCCCGGGGCTGATGCTGTCGGCGATGTTCCTGACCTACACCATGATTCGCGTAAAACTGAATCCGTCTCTGGCACCGGACGATAGTGACGATGAGACGCCGAAAATTTCGGCCAAGGAAAAACTTCGGGCTATCGCAAGTTGTCTGCCCTTCGCCCTGATCATTTTCTCGGTCATGGGCTTCATCATCTTTGGGATCGCAACGCCGTCAGAAGCTGCCGCTACAGGCGTGCTCGCCGCTATCATTACGGCAGCCTATTATCGCAAACTAAGCTGGAAGATGATTACCGAGTCTCTCGGCACTGCTGCGTTTATCACCAGCATGATCCTGCTCATCATGGCGAGTTCACGCATGTTCAGCCAGTTACTGGCTTTCACCGGCGCGACGTCCGAACTCACGAACCTGATCGTCAATCTCGGCTGGCACCCGATGATGATGCTCTTCATTATGATGGCGATCCCGTTCATCCTCTGCATGTTTATCGATCAGATCGCGCTGATGCTTGTCGTCATTCCGATCTATCAACCCTTGCTCGCAACATTAGGCTTCGACCCAATCTGGTTCTGGCTGATTATGCTGTTGAACGTAACCGTGGGCGGCATTTCCCCCCCATTCGGCTATGTAATCTTTGCGTTCCAGGGGGCGGCAGATAACGTCAAGATTGCGGAGGTTTTCCGGGCGTCCTGGCCATTTGTCGTCTTATTTCTGCTGGGAATGGTCATACTCGCTACCATCCCGTCTTTGGTTACATTCCTACCCGGACTCGTCTAAACCTTTTAAGCGGCGATGCTACTTGATCGCCTCAAGGTTCAGGCTCATTAAACGGCCGTTTTCCTTATCCATATGCGGCAGATACGCTTGCGAATAATCATCTACGTCCGAATGTTCTGTATTGCGCCAATCCCAACGCCTCACCTCTGAATAGCCAGCTTGAAGTAATAGACCCGACAGCAGCGGCGCATCAAAATCATGTGATAAAAATCTGTTTCGTCCCGTTGACCACCGGAGACCAGCCCGACGAGACCAGACAACCCATCCTTCAAACCTTGCTCGTAATAGATCGCGGCGCAGGCAGAGAAGTCCGGAACAGAGAGGCGCAAAACGCCACCTGGCCTTAGAACCCTGCGCCACTCTTGCAACACGTCGACAATTTAGAAGCGGCCAAAATGTTCAAGCACATGACAGTCGTAAACCAGCTCTGAAGTATCATCTGGAACAAAGGACAACTTATCGACAGAACACAGTTAGTCGACATGTGGATAGGATTGAATATCGACGTGATAAAATCCCGGAATGAATTTTTGGCCGCAGCCAAGATGCAAACGCCGCATCTTAAGCGTTACATCGACATTGCTTTTGGATTGCGGCAAAGAGTCAGCCATGTCGGGTACCTTCATCACACCAGTTACACCACATTTGCCTGATAGCATTTTCCATCGCCGTGACAAATGCCTTTTGGTCAGTGAGTGGCGATGTCGCTGTGCGTTGCCGCAGCGTTTTTCGATAGGTTATGATCTTCTCGGGCGTTGCCGCCAGTGACCTGGCGAGTTCCAAATAGGCCTGTTCGTTATCCGCAACATATTTGTCACCAGCAATAGTCACTGTCGGCACCCCCATCCACAATGCCTCACAAACCGTCGTCGCCCCGGAATATGGAAAACTGTCGAACATGATATCAATTTTGCTGAAAAGAGAGAGGTGACCCTGCTTGTCACGGAGATAGTCAAAAAATTCCAACCGATCCTCTGAAACGCCTTGAGCGGCAAATATCTTCGACACCCGCTGACGGAGTTGAGAATCGCCTAATCCGCGGCCTTTAATCACCATTTGCGAATTGGGCACAGCAGCAAGGACTCCGGCCCAATAGCTCAATGTCCGTTCATTGATTTTACTAAAATTATTCAGTGATCCAAATGTTACAAAGCCATTCACCTCAACCGGGGCCGACTGGACATCGGGAAAGTTTTCATTTGGGGCATAACAAAACAGAGAGTCCGGCAAACGGAGCAATTTCTCACAATAGTGAGCATCACTCCCTGTTGGGTAGGTATGGTGATCGGTGATCCGCCACCCCATAGCCTTCAAACCTGTTGTGCCACCATAACCCAACCAACTCGCTTGAACCGATGCCGGTTCCTTAGCAAAGGCCAGCAAACGGTTTCCCGCAGTATGGCCCGCAACATCAATAAGAACATCGATACCGTCATGACGGATTCTTTCAGCCAGCTGATTATCAGCCATACCAAAGCTTCGGCACCAGTGATCTGAGTGTTGCTCAAACCAGCTGGTTTGATCGTCAATCCAGGCGACATCGGCATAGGAGAAAATTTCAAATTGTTGCCTGTCATGCGTTGCATAAAGCGGCGACAAAAATCGGCCAACAGCATGATCATGAAAATCCGCTGAGACATAACCGACACGCAGGCGGCGATCTCTAGACCGCTCGTTTCCATGGCGCTGGATATTTTTTGTTAGTGGAACGGCATGACGCGCATCCCAGTTGCGAGCCTCCGCCAGAATACTGATGGGCGAAACTTCCGGATCAAGAGCCAACGAAAACAGAAGGTTGCTATGCGCCATGGCATTATTGGGCTCCAACGCAATGGCGCGACGAAAGGCATTAATGGCATCAATGGGTCTCCCCTGAGCGCGAAACAGGTTGCCAAGATTGTTCCAGGCAGTCGGCATTTGTGGGTTAAGATCAAGCGCGGTTCGAAAGGCTATCTCTGCTTCGAAGAATTGTCCCTGGGTTTCCAACACGCCACCTAGGGTTATATGTGAGATCACATGGCTACCATCGATCTCAACAGCTTCCCGACAAACCTGTTCTGCCTCGTCAATTTTGCCAAGCATCGCCAACACATTGGCCGTGTTGTTTCGGGCTAAAGGTTCTTTAGGTGCAACCGATACCGCTTCCCGGAATGCCATAGCGGCTTCGTCGTACCGGGCCTGTAAATACAGCCCCGTTCCAAGATTATTGTAGGCATCAAAATAGCAGGCATCGATCACGATGGCCTGACGAAAGGCTACTTCCGCTTCGGTAGTCTGTCCTGTCTGTTTAACGCGATCCCTGGGTTATTATGGGCCACAGCGTAATTCGGGGCGTATCGAATTGCCCTCTGATAAGCCCTAATAGCTTCATAAAAGTCACCGGTTTGGCGGAAGATATTACCGTGATTATTGTGATAGATCGCGTTAGAGGGATCTATCACAAGGGATCGTTTGACCAGGGTAAAGGCCTTTTCAGCCTGCCCCATGTCGCCAGCAATAATACCCAGAAAATTCAAAGCATCCGGAAGATCCGGATAGCGATCAAGAACTGATTGATAAAGACCAGCCGCCCGGGTTAGCTCACCGGCCTGATGAAAACCGACAGCGGCCTCCATATCCCGGATAACATCGGATGTCAGATTGGCGGCAGTGGGCTGTGCAATGCCTTTTCTACGGGCTTGTTTAGCTGTTCGAGCGGTTTGACGGCGCTGCGCGCGGTTCATTTCTGTGTCCCCAACGACCGTAATAGCACGGCCTTGGAGACACCCTAATTGCAACCCCTTAAGGGGGGCTTAACCATAAACAGTTGAGCTGAGAAATGACCCGTAGTCTTTAGGCGCTCGCAGCCGCCCCGGCAGACGTCCCAGCAAGCTTGCCAAAAACCGATCCCGCTGTAAGGCCTGAGCCACCCGGATAGTTGAAGTAGAACAATCCGCCAACGCATTCACCTGCTGCATAAAGGCCTTCCATCGGGAGCAAATCCGTATCGACGACCTGGCCGTCTGTATTGATGCGAAGACCACCGAAGGTGAACGTCACACCGCAGGTGACCTGATAGGCCTCGAAGGGCGCCGTATCAATGGTCTGCGCCCAGTTGGACTTATTGATTTCCAGCCCTTCCGTGCACCGACCGTCTTTAACATTGGGGTTATATTCGATGTCCTGGCGAACCGCCGCATTGTAGTCAGCAATTTCCTTGAGGAACGCGTCCTTATCAACACCTTCAAGCTTGTCTGCCAGATCCTCAATCGTGTTGGCGGTGACTTTAGTAACCTGCCGGATTGAATACTCATCACGCTTAAGATGCGCCACTTTAGAATCAAGCACTTGCCAGGCAAATTGCGCGGGCTGTTCAAGAATAACCCGACCATATTTGGCATAGGTGTAATTCCGGAAATCTGCGCCCTCATCGACAAACCGTTTACCTGTTGCGTTGACCATGATGAAGAACGGATAGGAATGTTTCTGGAACTGATCGCCAACCGCCAAATCACCGAATTCCGGTGCGTTGCGATCCCAGCCAACCGAGTGACAGCCTGACCAGTTGCCATAGGTGGCCGCGCCAATATCGGTCGCCATCCGGATGCCATCGCCGGTGTTGAACCGCGTGCCGCGAATTTTTGCGAGATCCCAACCAGGTCCAAGATAACGTGTCCGCCATTCAGGATTGGCCTGAAAACCACCAGACGCCATTACCACTGATTTACAGGACAACTCTTTGATCTCACCGCCCTGTTTAACCCGAACACCACAGACCTTCGCGCCATCAAACATCAGGCTCATTGCCCGGGATTCGAACATGGTCTCAATACCATTGGCCTTGGTGATTTCCTGCTGGGCTTCATAAAGGCCCGGGCCACCACCATTGGTTTCAACCGTTAGACCGCCCCAAAACTTGAACTTGCCATCGATCTTAAAGGCCTGACGACCATAGATTGGAACAAACCGGATGCCCTTTTGCCGCATCCAGGTCAGGGTTTCGAGACTGTGGGTTACAAGAATTTCTGCCATGTCGGGATCAGTCCGAAACTGCGTGACCCGGAAGATATCATCAAAAAACTGATCCTGTGTATAGGTCCCAAAATCAGTGTCTTCGATTTCCTGATCCGATAACTCGACAAGCTTCTGAATATCTTCAACGCCGTCATATACGACCCGCATGGCCCCCGCGGTAAACCGAGTATTGCCGCCAGCTTCGTCTTCGGGGGCCCGTTCCAGCATGACAATCTTCGTGGCGCCAGCGTCCTGAGCCGCCAGCGCCGCGCATGCTGCCGCATTACCCGCGCCAACGACAATTACATCATAATCCGTATCAGCCATGTTTCTGTGTTCCTCTAATCCGGCAAGTCAATTTATGGATGAGGATATACCGGCTAACGCCAATGGCGACAAGGGGAGCCATTAAAACGTACAGATTATGCGTTGCGGCGTTTTGCTCTCGGTCTTTGCGTAAGTGATCAGATCAGTTTTAGCATTTGCCTCTGCGGGCCGAATGACCGGCTGGTTTTTCAGCTTCGACATCAACCAATTAAGGTCTTTACCAACATCGCCTCGTCCTTCACGCCGAATTGGAGGCTTAACGATCAACTCACCTTTTTTGAAGTGACCTAGAATAAACTTAAACGCATAGTTCGGTGTCAGCCCCATACGAAGATCTGAGACACTAATCTGCTCGCCATCCAATATGATTCGGTAATATCCCTGACTGAAATTTGCGACCTTTTTGATGGGTTCTGAAATATTGGAACAGGTTAAAAACCGCAAATTGCGGGGGTGACTATAAATTGTTGCCGACCCGGCCCCTCCGAAGACCAGCATATAGAGATTGAAATACCGGTCCCCGTCGATCCCAATGACCCGCCACACAAACGAATTGAATGGCGCCGGAATGGCCAGCATCTTTTCAGGCACGATTTTTGTCTCCGCCAGCAATATATTGGCCCGATGCGTTACCCAATATTGGGCGATGACTGTCCAACCCAGATATAGGGTCGAAAATCCCAAACAAAGAACCAACGCTTTTTTTAAACGCGCCGTCATATCGCCAACGAGCAATGCCCAAATCATCGCGATTAAGAGTGGGACCGTGTAAATAGGATCGATAATAAAGACAGAGCCCACACCCACGGGATCGGATAAAAACGGCCAGAACAGACGTGTTCCATAAACCGTCATCGCATCCAGCAAGGCATGAGTCGTCAAACATAAAAAGACTGCGGCATAGGTGTGGACGGGTTGCTCGCGCAATACCTTGAAAAGGCGACGGATACCCTCACCAAAGATTGGTGTTAATGCGGAATGGACAAAGAGAGAATGGGTCCAGCCCCGGTGTTGCACAAAAGCATCGATTGGGTCATCCGGCGCCATAAAGACGTCGAGATCAGGCAGGGTCCCGAGCACGCCGCCCGTCAGCGCCGCTTTTCTCGGGCCGATCTTGCGCCCCAAAACGGCGACGCCAACACAGGCCCCCAATGTAAATTGGGTTACGCTATCCATTTCCTTGAGAAAACCCTCGGTTCATTTGACCGCTTATAGCTGTGAGAAAGAGCGGCAGCTAGTAATCATCTGAAGCAACCATTTGCAATACGTCACGCGCAATTTCACTGAGCGCTAATGCTGATGGGCTCAAGGTTCGACCAAAGGGCTTTATAAGACCAATGGTCCGGCTGACGACAGGATCGACAATAGGCCGGAAGACCAGCTTGAGATCTGGTCGTTGCACTGTCGCCAATTTTGGGACCGCGGAAATACCAAGCCCGGCACCAACAAAACTCAAGAGCGTTGAAATATGAGCGACCTCATGCGTCCCAACCGGCAACAACCCGCTGTCGCCCAGCGCGCTCTCAAGCTTGCGCTGATTTCCAGCTTCTGCACCCATCCGGATATATTTGTGTTTAGCAAGATCGTCCCAGGTAACTTTGCGTTTTACCGCCAAAGGATGATCCTCCCGACAGGCGAGCAAATATGGATCGTCTATGATCGGCTGATATTCAAGATTTGGGCGATCTTCCGCTGCCAAGGCAATTCCGAACTCCGCATCCCCGGTCGTAACGAGGTCAGCCACCTTTGGCCCAACATCATCCATAACCCTCACGGAGACCAGCGGAAATTGGACGTTAAATTGCGCGACAACCATCGGCAACACATTTTGCGCAATGGTCAGGACGGACGCCATCGTGACCACACCCGCTCGCTTTTCAATGATATCCTGAATATCACCCATCGAGCGCTCGAACTCGCGCACCATCCGCATCGCAGTCGGTAAAAACTCTGCACCAATAGTTGTGAGCTCAACAATGCGCGACGTGCGATCAAGCAGCTTGACCTGTAATACGTCTTCCATCTTCTTGAGACGCCGAGACAGGGCAGATTGCGTAATCGCCAGCTCTTCCGCTGCACGATGAAAGTTCCTGGTTTCTGCAACCAATACAAAGGCGCGTAGATCTTCTATGCCAATTCTCATGTCACGAATTATGATGAAATTCATGCATCAAACAATGTTTTTAATGCGTTTTACTTTTAAGCGACCATCGGCGAGAGTCGGGCCTGCAACAAATTATGGTCAGTCCCATGAAATCTATCCCAAGTGTCATGATGCGCGGCGGTACATCACGCGGCCTGTTTTTCCGGAGCGAAGACCTTCCTGAAGATCGCGATAAGATCGCCGAAATTCTGCTTTCCGCCATGGGGTCCTATGACCCGACCCAGATCGATGGAGTCGGCGGCGCAACCAGCCTGACCAGCAAGGTCGCAATTGTTGGCCCTTCGGAAATGCCGGATGTTGATATCGATTATCTGTTTGCCCAGGTCGGAACGCGGGAAGCGGTCGTCGATTTTGGTCCGACCTGCGGCAATATGCTTGCCGGTGTCGGCCCGTTCGCTATCGAGGCCGGAATGGTTACCCCCGGCGACGGCGAAACCAATATCCGCATTCGGTCAGTCAACACTGGTGCGATCATTGAAGCCTGCATTCAAACACCTGACGGCAGAGTGACCTTTGAGGGCGACACGTCAATTGACGGCGTTCCCGGCACGGCAGCCCCAGTTATTCTATATTTCCGCGACGCTATCGGATCTAAAAGCGGCGCATTGTTTCCAACCGGTAAAACCACTGAAATCATCGAAGGTATCGAGGTCAGTCTGGTCGATGCCACGATGCCGGCGATGATCCTGCGCGCGCGCGATATTGGTAAATCCGGCTATGAGACATCATCTGAACTCGATGACGATCGACTGATGTTCGCGCGACTAGAAGCGATGCGACGCGAAGCTGGTCGACGCATGGGACTCGGAGACGTTTCCGATTCCGTCGTGCCAAAAATTATGCTGATCGCCCCACCCGAAAAGGGCGGAACCATAACGTCGCGCTATCTCGTGCCGGACCGCACCCATGCAGCCCATGCGGTGACAGGCGCTGTTACCCTCGCCCATTGTGTCGCAACAATCGGGACCGTTACCGATGACCTCACAGAAACACCTCATCAACTTCCGGCAGAGATAAAAATCGAGCATCCATCTGGCAAGCTGGATATATTGCTTAGCGCAAATACGGCAGGCGTCATCAGGACAGCACGGCGGCTGTTTGCCGGTGAAGTTTATATCACAGAATATTTGACTCATGCCCGCAAAGCGGCGTAACGAAGTGCGTAATTTTTTTGACGATACTCGTATAAGAAATATTGGATGGGACAGAAAAGGAACTCTCAAATGATAAGAACATCAATCTTAACTCTGGCGGCTGTCGGGTTTGTTGCCACCACGTTTGGTGCTTCAGCTCCAGTTGCCGCACAGAAAGTCGATTTCGCTGGCAAGCGTATCGAATGGGTTATCCCCTACGGCACAGGTGGTGGGTCAAACCGCTGGGCACGTTTCTATGTACCATGGCTGCAAAAAGCGTTGCCAGGTAATCCAGTAGTTGCTGTCAAGAATATGCCGGGTGCCAGCTCCACTAAAGGCACCAACTATTTCGCCCGTCGCGGCACCAAGGACGGTCTTTCCATTCTCGGCACCTCTGGTTCAACCCAGTTCCCGTTCCTGCTCGGTGACCGCCGAGTCAAGTACAACTACGCAGATTGGGAAGTCATTCTGGCCACTCCGGTCGGCGGCGTTGTCTATGTCAATTCCAGCCTGGGCGTGAAATCAGCAGCCGACATGAAGAAGCTTCAGAAAGCCAAGTTGAAGTTTGGCTCTCAGGGTCCGACGTCTCTCGATCTCGTACCACTTTTGGCCTTCGATATCCTTGGCCTGAACGTCAAACCTGTCTTCGGCATGAAAGGTCGCGGTCCGTCTCGTCTCGCATTTGAACGCGGTGAAGTCCGGATTGACTATCAAACCACACCGGCCTTCCTGAAACGCGTTACGCCGTTGGTCAAGAAAGGCGTTGCTGTGCCGATCATGACCTGGGGAACGCTGGATGAAGCCGGCAAGCTGGTGCGTGATCCAACTTTCCCGAACCTGCCGCATGTTGGTGAAGTCTATCAAATGATGCATGGCAAGGCTCCCAAGGGCCCAGCCTGGACCGCCTGGAAAGCCTTCATGGCTGCTGGCTTCCCGGCTCAGAAGATGATCTTCGTCAAAAAAGGAACGCCGAAAAACATCGTCGCCGCCTGGCGCGCTGCTGCTGCCAAAGCCGTAACCCTGCCTGGTTTCGAGGCGGACAAGAACAAGAAACTCGGAAAATACGAGCAAGCCACTGGCAAGAAAGCACAGGCACTGTACAAGGTCGCAACCAACGTGCCGCCCAACGCCAAGAAGTGGGTGCTTAACTGGTTGAAGACTCGTTACAACAAAGTCCCGTAGCGCGTTAGACTATTAGCGAACGAAGGGCGGAGAGGCTTACCTTTCTCCGCCCTTTTTCGTAGGCTGCGTCAGAACCGGGGAATACGGGGACACTATCATGCTTGAATCGATCCTTTCCGCCTTTGCAGAGATCACCTCCGGGGCGCATCTGCTGTATCTGTTTGGTGGCGTCATCATGGGGCTGATCGTCGGCATCTTCCCCGGTCTCGGCGGCATCGTCGGCTT
>Ga0055584_100005550_pt1 | contig 12366 bp, 7 predicted proteins | sample OSDHelmetaG_FD_58716 | JGI IMG/M metagenome (GOLD analysis project Ga0055584, IMG submission 58716) | Pelagic marine sediment microbial communities from the LTER site Helgoland, North Sea, for post-phytoplankton bloom and carbon turnover... | ecosystem: Environmental > Aquatic > Marine >... | reverse complement strand
CGCAGCACCGAGACGAACCTTGTCCCTTCCGGCGAACTCACTGCGGAACGACGCCAGACCGTGCGCCACCGCACGTCGCTCTTCCGTGTCGATCTCGGTGCCAACCACCAGTTCCCAGGCGAACTCGATTCGCGGGTGATCCCGGGCAACACTCTGCGAAAGAACCGCGCGTGCCAGTTCCGTCGCACAGGCAAAATACTGCGGCTCATTCATCTGCACCAAGGCCTGCAGTGGCGTGTTCGTGCGTTCCCGGCGGGCAACGCAGGTTTCCCGGTTGGGCGCATCAAAGATTGTCATCGCAGGATGGGGAATGGAGCGTTTCCAGAACGTGTAGATGCTGCGGCGGGTGGTGTCCTCACCTTTGTCGGGAACGTAGGAGCGGGTGTTGGAGACCTTGAGCGCAACGGACTTCCAGAGACCCGCCGGTTGCGGTGGCTTCACGCTCCGACCGAACAGCTCGCGATTCAGCAGTCCCGAAATTGCCAATGCCTGGTCACGAATCATCTCCGCATCGAGCCGGAAGCGGGGACCCCGGGCCAACAAGCGGTTCTCCGGATCAGCGCGATACTCTCTCTCGGTCGCAATCGAAGATTGGCGATACGTGCGGCTGGTGACGAGATGCCGCATCAGTTCCTTCACCTTCCACCCACTCGTGACAAACCGACCGGCCAGATGGTCAAGCAACTCGGGATGCGAAGGCACTTCACCCTGTGAACCAAAATCCTCAGCGGTCTTCACGAGGCCAACCCCAAAGCACTGCTGCCAAAAACGATTCACCGCGACGCGGGCCGTCAACGGATGCCTGGGATCCACCAGCCAACGCGCGAAACCGAGCCGGTCTCTCGGCGAATCATCCGCCATCGCGGGGAACGCCGCCGGGATGGCCCGCTCCACTCGTTCACCCGGCTGATCATATTGGCCGCGTTGGTAGATGAAAGCCGGGCGCATATCCTTGCGTTCCCGCATGATCATGGTCGTCGCCACGTTTTTATCGATCGCGGCCAGTTGCTTTCGCAACGCACTGACCCGTTTCTTGTCCGCACCGGCCGCCTTGATCTGAGCCTTCAGATCGTTCATGGCCTTCATCTGTTGAGCATCGGGAAAACTCAGAAAGGGCGGTGGGCTCTTCTTGCGCTGCGTATGCGAAAGCCCGTCGAGGTTGTTGAAGAATGCGAACATCTGGTAGTACTCGCGTTGGCTGATGGGATCGTATTTGTGATCATGGCATTGGGCGCAACCCACGGTGAGCCCGAGGTAGACCGTTCCGATCGCGTTCACCCGATCCACAACATTGTTCACGTAGAGCTCCGCTTCCAAAGCCGAGCCCGCACTGTTGGCAAGGTGCAGTCGATTGAATCCGCTGGCGGTCAATTGATCTTTGGAAGGTGACGGCAGCAAATCACCCGCAACCTGTTCGATGGTGAACTGATCAAAAGGTTGGTTCCGGTTGAACGATCGAATGACCCAGTCGCGGTACTTGTACACCTCACGATAGTCGTCGGCATGCAGCCCATGAGTGTCGCTGTAGCGCACCAGATCGAGCCAATAGCGCGCCATGTGTTCACCATAGTGCCGCGACTTCAAAAGCCGATCGACGAGGGTTTCGTAAGCGTCGCCACTTGTGTCCGCAACGAATCGCCGCACCTCCGACATGGTTGGCGGCAGACCGGTGAGATCGAAGGTGACGCGACGGATCAGTGTTCGCCGGTCTGCTTCAACCGTCGGGCTGCGGCCGGACTTCGCAAGCCGGTGATAGACGAAGCGATCAATGGGATGACCTGCCCAGGCCGGGTTGTCCACCGGAGGCGGGTCCTGTCTGGCAATCGGCAACAGCGACCAATGCGCCTGGTATCCGGCACCTTCGACAATCCATTCCTTGAGCAATTCCTTTTCCGCCGGACTCAGCTGCTTGTGAGATTCCGGAGGCGGCATCACCTCGTCGGTATGGGACGCGTAGATGCGTTCAATGAGCAGGCTGTTGTCGGGTTGTCCAGGGACGATTGCCGATTGGGTTGCCGTGGCGAAGGAATCGAGTCGCAGACCGGCTTTGGGTTTTCCACCCGGCCCGTGACAGGCGAAGCACTTGTCCGACAGCAACGGACGGATTTCCGATTGGAAGTCAATCCCGGTCACCGAGGTCACGCATGCGATCAAGAACAGACAGGTTGGGAAAAGGCGGTGCACGGGCTGGTTGCCGCGGAAGTTAATTGATCGCCTGGTCCAACACCACCCGCAATGTCGGTGGTGGGGCGGTGGGATGATTGTTGCCGGCGAAACCGTGGACGAGGCTGCCCCCAAAAGATTCCTGCGTGGTGCGGACCACGATGATGGTCGCGTAGCCGTCGGAACGGGAATTGAGAAACTCTGTCAGGGCAGTTCCCTTGATCTGTCTAACGATAGAGCGTTCAGTCTGGGCCACTCCGAAAGTGCCGATCAATCGCGCTTTGCCGGTATCAACCTTGGCACCGTCATTGAAGTTGGCCGGAGCACTATCCCAATCCAAGGTCTGTTCGCTCCAATTGTTCAGTTTGTCGTCAACGACCCCGTACACTTCGAAGGTGCTGTCGGGTTGGCGGGAAGCGAATCCGAAACCGGTCGGTTCGAAAGCGAGAGAGAGCGAGGCGGACTTCACTCGTCCCCGGTTCAACGCGGCGAGTTCAAAGCCTAGGTAGGCCTTGCGATGATACTGTTCGCTGCGTGAGTTCTTGAGCAGCAGCAGCGTATCCGAAAAGTTGTTCTTCGTACCGGGGGAATAGATGTAGGCGGCGCGCCCCCTGCCGGAGGCCGTCGTGATCTGCACCAGTGGTTCCACGGTCGGGCGTCCGGAAACAGATTTCAGTTCTGCCTCCGTATCGGCATTCAGACTCTTCGTGGAGGTGGCATCGTAGACAGCCTTCTCCCCCTCGAGCAATTCGAGCGTCTGGCCGGTGGGAGTGTGACGCAACTCAACCTTTCCCTCAATCACCTGCACTCCGGATCTCCCGTTCGAATTGGCATTGATGCCAAACTTCGTGCCGAAATCAACCACGTCTCCATGCGGAGTGGTGACGGTGAATCCGATGGCACTCGGCGGAACATCCGCGGTCAATGTACCCTCGCGAATCGCGCAATGCATTTCGTCGAACACTTCGAAGCGGGCCGGACCTTCCAAGGTCACTTCGGCTCCGGAATCAAATTTCAAGGTGGCGTGCCCGGCGGCGAGGAACAGGTCACCACGCTGTAGACGGGAACCTTTCACCGTCGCAAACGAGGCGTCGCCCCATTGACAGTTGCGCGTTTCCGAAATCCAACCCACGCCGGCCGTCTGCCGGTTGTCGGCCAAACGTGGTCCCACCCAGAGTCCGGCGAACAGAAAGGCAACGCACGCGGCGGCGGCCAGACACCATTCGCGGAGTCCTATGCCACGTTTGGCGGGAAACTCCACAATATTGGAATCCGCGGTCTGAGCGAGCTCCTCGGCCAACTCCGCGGGCATCCGGTCGAAGGCCGAAGCTCCGGAGCCGAGCTTGAGTCCGGCATCCAACTGACAGTATTCCACGAAGAAGCGTCTCCGTTTCTGAAGGTCGCGCAGCTGGTTGGTAAGAAGCTCGCGTGTGTCCGGAGTCAAAGTGCCATCGAGATGCGCGTCACAAAGCGCCCGGAAATCTTCGTCGTTCATAGGGTGTTCAGACATGGTTCAGAGCCTCCTGGCGCGTACTGCTGCTGATGCAGTCATGCAGGTTCTTGCGAATACGGCTGAGCAGACGATAGACCGCGCCCTCGGTGCGTTCGCAGGACGTGGCGATTTCCTCGATGGAGCGCTTTCCGAAATAGCGGAGCTGGAGGATGTCACGATGGTCAGTCGGCAGCTTGGTGACGCATTCTTTCAACGCCGCCTGCTGGTACTCGAGAGCTTCGTTGGCCTGCTCCACCTCTTCGGCCACGAGCAACAGAATGTCGTCGTTGAACCACAGGGGATCACGCTTCTTCTTTTTCCGGTAGGTCAGCACCTGGTTGAGGATGATCTTGCGCGCCCAGGCGCCAAAGTTGGTGCCCGGGGTGAACTGCCCGAACGCCCGCCACATGACCAGCTTGGCCTGTTGGAGGATGTCTTCCGCGTCCGTTTCGTTGCGCACCATGGTCAGGGTGTGCAGCGCCAGTTTGCGTTCCACCTTGGCCAATTCGCTGATGAAATATTCTACCCGGTCCTGGTCTGTCATAAGCCGCTACCACAGTAGGTGGGCTTTCCGGGAATTGGACAGAATTTGTTGCCTGCGGAGGGAGATATCCCAATCGTCAATCCCTCACCCGTTCCAGTTCGCCACACTTTGCCAGGGCGAGAGCGGCATAGGCTGTGCCGCTGTAGGAGATGTAATGGAAACGCGACTTGGTGTTGAGTGACTTTGTCCACCAACGACCGGACTCACGTTGATTTGCTTTCAACCACTTCACGGCCCGCTGCAGTCGCGGGTCATCAGCCGGCACACCAGCATCCCGCAGCACGACGATGGCCAGCGCGGTCTGGTAACCGTCAGACGCGGGATTTCCGAAGTCAGGTTCAGCCCGAAGCGCGCGGGCCTTGGCAAGGCTTCCGAGTTGTTCCGGCTCGGCGAAGGTGCGGATCGACCAGCCACCGTCAGCTCGCTGAAGCTCCCAGATTCGGTTGATGATCTGTTCCCGGCGTCGTCGATCGAGCAAATCGGGCCAGAACGTGGCAGCCCAGAGCAGCTGCAGTCGTTGGTGATCGTGTTTCGGAGAAGTGACCTGCAGATAGTTCAGCAGCCGGGCAACCGCAGCAATCATGGCAGTGTCCTTCAGCGATTCGTGCCAGCCCGGCGCCGCGCCGATGGCCATGGCAGCGGCGACCGTGGCATGCCAAGTGTCCGAATTGATGGGCGGGAAGCGGTAACGGGCCTCGATGCTGCCGTCCTTCGCCTGCATCTCGTTCAACCGATACCGCAGGGCCTGGTCGGTCTCCGGCGAAGTGACAGTTCCCGCCATCACATCCCAAGCGGCAAGGCCACGCGCCATGTAGGCGAGTTGCGCCCGGGCCGACACATCGGTTGCGTCTCCCGCCGCAAGCCGTTCCTTCGCCTCAGCTACCAAAAAATCACGTATCTCCGCCGCGGGTTCGCCCCATTGTTCAGATAGTTGGGGACGGACATAGAGGTAAATCCCATGGGTGTGGCAGGAAACGCACTGCTTCTGCTTGGACCAAAGATCAGCCGCCCGATCGACATGGTTCTTGAGAACTTCGGTGGAAAACTAGGTGCGGATCGTCTCATCTGCACCCGCTCCTCCAATCGACTGGTTGCGGTACCGATACTGTGGAGCCGGTTGCGCCGCATGGGCGACGATACTGAGAAGCGACAAAACGATGGCGATCTTCATGAGGCTCTCAGTTCTCCGGCACGGAGAAGAAGACCCGAAGGTTCTTGGTCTGGCGGGCCGCGGCAATGATTTCCGGTCGGCCATCCCCATTCAGATCGCCGGCTTTGATGTCTTCGACTGCGATCGGGCCATTCGAGAGGAGGGTCTCACGCCATTGGGTGCCGCTCTGGTTCATGGGTGTGAACAGTTTGATACCCGGGACGCCGCGCGGATGCATGGCGCGCCAACCGACCACGATCTGGTCGGAACCGACCCCGAGATAATCCGCGACTGCAATGGCGTGGCCATCCTTCAGTTTGTCATCAAGCACCGCAAGGCGCTGCCAACCATCGCGGTGATTGTCCGGCTGCGCGTACACGGCGGAACGAACGCCGTGCATAGGCTCAACCGTGGCGAAGAATCGGCGACCATTGGGCAACCTGCCGTCGCGGATCTCACCGCACCAATCACGCGTCAACTGCCGGCCAAACCACTGGCCACCTTTGCGATCGAAATGCCAGGCGCCTTCCTTGGCGGCGACGAGGAGTTCTTCTTCCGGGTCACCGTCCCAGTTCACCGGATGGAAGTTGTGGGAGAGGTGGAGGAAGTTGGCGATCTCGCGGGTCTGCCATTCGGCCCTCGGATCGGTCGGCACGAAGTATTCCAGCAATCTGAAGCCGGGGCCGACGCCTTCGACCGAACCACGCCCGCGGAGGGGCTTCACTGCCAATGAAAACTTTCCGTCCGTACCGGCAATCCAGTGCATGCGATGGGTGTTCGGTTCGTTGTACAACTTCACCGGTGTCCAAGGTTGCCGTCGATCTTTCGGCGGAATGAGATAGTGAACAGCTCCGTCTTTCAGCGTCTCACGGAAGTTCCATTGACCGCCCACCGCGATCTCACATTTCCCGTCGCCATCAATGTCACGCGCGGTGATGCAGACGTTGTCCTTGACGGTCAGATCTCTCGCAATGATGTGCTTCTTCCACGAAGGGTTTTCATACCACTGGATCGTGGATTTGTCGGCGAGCACGATGTCGTTCTTGCCATCGCCGTCGACGTCGGTGATCTGCAGGCCATAGCCGATCTCGATCTGGTCGATCTCGACCTCGCGCCATTGATACTCGGGAACGGCGGCTGAAAAGCTGTGGCCAAGACCGAACAGCATTGTGATGACCAGGATGTTTCGCTTCATGAGTGTTGCGAACATTGGACGGGAATGCGCCCTGACGAAATTCTAATCGTTTCCGGGCTCACTGGCATGTTGGAACCGATACAATTGTGGTCGGACGTCAAGAGAGTGAAAAACTTTGTCCAAGATTGGTTTTCTCCGCCTTGCTGTTGTATCTCCGTGACCATCTGGAACGATTTACAATGAGAAACAAGGTCTTGCTATTGCTCCTCTTGAACGCGCTGGGCGGGTCCTCACCCGAATCCGCCGCTGCCGCGAACCCAAAGCCAAACATCGTGATGATCGTGGTCGACGACCTGGGATACGCCGATCTTTCCTGCCTGCCCCATGGCGCCACGGACGTGCGCACGCCGAGCATCGACCGGTTGGCCAATCGTGGCATTCGGTTCACCGCGGCGTACGCCACCGCGCCGATCTGCAACGCCGCGCGGATCGCCCTGATGACCGGGCGTTATCAGCAACGGCAAGGCGTGAAATGGTATGGCGGCAAGGGCCTGCATCGGCCGGACCTGAACACGATTGCCGAAGCGGTGAAGGCAGCGGGCTATACCACGGGCTACATCGGCAAATTTCACCACGGATCGTCCGACAAGGCCGACGGACGCGGTTTTCCGCTCAACCATGGTTTCGATGTCTTTTATGGATTCTCAGGCGGTACCAAACACTACCTTCATCACGCCTCCAAGTATCAAGAAGACCGGTTGAGTCAGGGCCCGATGTGGGTGCAGCGTGAGAAGAAGGACGTTGAAGGTTTCACGACCGAGTTGTTCGGAAAAGAAGCGCGGGATTTCCTGCGGGACAATCGGGACCAGCCGTTCTACCTGCACCTTTCCTTCAACGCCGTTCACAACTTCACGCATCAACTGCCGGATTCGTATCTCAAGGAAAAGGGCCTGAAGGGATTCACGGATCTGAAGCCCGGCGAGGATCTTTGGAAGTGGCGCAAAAAGATCGGCTTTCCGGCGCATCCCGAAGGACGCGACTACTACCTCGGGCAGCTGCATCTGCTCGATCGCGAGATCGGCCGGGTCATGGATGAATTGAACCGCCTCAAGCTCGATCGGAATACCAGCGTGTTTCTGGTCAGTGACAATGGCGGATCATTGGTGACGTATGCCAAAAATCGGCCCCTACGAGGCGGCAAGTACACACTCTGCGAAGGCGGTATCCGCTCACAGATGATCGCCAATATTCCCGGAATCACTCGTTCGGGAACGGTTACTGATGCGGCCGTGAGCGCATTGGATCTCTTCCCCACAATCTGCGATCTCACTGGCGCCGACAAACCGGCTGATCTCGATGGCGTATCCCTGCTGCCATTGTTGAAACGTCCCGCATCGAGAGCCGGCCGGGGCGATCTGTTTTGGGAAACCGGCAGAGAATCCGCTGTGCGGAGCGGAAATTGGAAACTGCTCATCACCCGCCAGTCACCCAACCCGCAGTTGCAGATTGAGAAAACACCCAAAGGAACATTCCTCTACGACCTCGCAAATGACCCCGGCGAGAAACGCAACCTCGCCGACCGACATCCGCAACACGTTGCTGCGCTCCAAGCGGCATTGCAGGACTGGAAACAAACCCTCACCAACGAGCCCGCCAGCGACTCAACTCCGATTGACATCTCCGGCGTCTATCCGCACCTCACCATGTGGAACAACGAGAACGAGTGTGGTACTGGGGCGGTCGTTCCGTGGCAAGGTCGGCTGTGGGCAATCACCTATGCTCCACATCAACCGGGCGGATCAACCGACAAGCTCTACGAAATCACGCCCGATCTGAAGCAGATCATTTTCCCCAACAGCGTTGGCGGAACGCCCGCCAATCGCATGATCCATCGCGAATCAAACCAATTGCTCATCGGACCCTATCTCATTGATGCCAAGCGGAATGTGCGCGTCATCTCACCGAAGACGATGTATGGCCGGCTGACCGGCAATGCCCGTCATCTGACCGATCCACAGAACAAGGTCTACTACGCGACCATGGAGGAAGGACTTTATGAGGTGGACGTGAATACTCTGGCGGCGAAGTGCCTGATTCGCGACGGCAACGGGGGGGCGCCAAAGGTTGGGATCGTCTCGCAACTTCCAGGCTATCACGGCAAGGGACTCTATTCCGGCCAAGGGCGGTTGATGTATGCGAACAATGGCGAACGGCATCGACTGGTTGGTTCCGATCCCACCATTCCTTCGGGAGCATTGGCCCAATGGTTTGGCGAAGGGGACTGGCAACTGGTCCGCCGTCATCAGTTCACCGAGATCACCGGACCCGGTGGAATCCATGGCAGCAGCAGTCCGGAGAAAGATCCCGTCTGGACCATGGGCTGGGATGCTCGATCCGTCGTGCTCGGTCTGCTGGAAAACAAGAAGTGGCATTTTTACCGTTTACCCAAAGGCAGCCACAGCTACGACGGCTCGCACGGCTGGAACACCGAATGGCCGCGCATTCGCGAAATCGGCGAGGAAGATCTGCTCGCCACCATGCACGGGACCTTCTGGCGTTTCCCTTCCACCTTCTCAATGAAAAACTCAGCCGGCATCGCCCCCCGGTCAAACTACCTCAAGGTCATCGGCGACTTCTGTCGTTGGAACGATCGCATCGTGCTCGGCTGCGACGATTCGGCCAAGGCCGAGTTCATGAACACCCGCACCTTCAAGGCCCGGCATGGAGCGCCCAAGCAGTCGAACTCCAGCCTGTGGTTTGTCGAGCCGGAGAAACTCGATCAGCTCGGTCCCGCCATCGGGCGCGGTTCGGTGTGGTTGCGTGACGATGTGACCTCCGGTCAGGTGAGCGATCTGTATCTGTTCTCCGGTTACGATCACCGTCAGATTCATCTGAGCCACCAATCCGAGCACCCTGTGACGTTCACCATGGAGGTGGATCGCCGGGGAACGGATCAATGGACGAAATTGCGCACCCTCAAAGTTGGTGCCAATGCCGCCGTCTCCCATGTCTTCGCCAAGAGCGAAACCGGCGCGTGGATCCGATTGAAGGCCGGGCAGGATGCCCAGGCAGTGACGGTGAATTTCCAATACCGCAACGTCGATCCGCGATCAGCAAGGAACGATGGCCAATTCGCCGGGATCGCGACACCGGGCAAGGCCGCCCAAACTTTCGGCCTGATGCGCAGCCTCGCCTACAACCGCCTGGGCCTGGCCGCCTCCTCAACCCCGGATGGCAGCGATGCGGGCTACTACGAATTGAACCAGAAGATGCAGTTGATTCCGCTGGATCAGCCCGGGAGCGCGCAAGAGTTGGTGACTGCGGTCGCGCAACCATCCAAGGCCTATTCGGTCGATGCCGCCTCCGTGTTGATCATCGAGGACAGTCAGCGTTATCGACTGCCAAAGAACGCCGACTACGAGACACCACCATCCCGCGAACCCACACTCGGCAAGACCTTGGCTGAACATCTCGCCTCCAACCTGGCCTTGGGCGCCAAGGTGAAGGTCAGTTCCACTCACGCGGACTACGTTGCCGCCAACGCCGTGGATGGCAGTCTGACCGACGATGATCGTTGGATCGGCAAGAACGATCAGAAGCAGAATTGGATCGAGCTGGACCTCGGCGAAGCGAAGACCTTCCAGAACATCTGGGTTGTATCCGGCTGGGACAATCGGATTTCGCACACCGCCCACGATTTCGACATCCAGGTTCGACGGGGAGACCAATGGGAGACGATCCCCGGAGGCGCGATCCGCAACAATCAGAGGATCCAATTTGAGCTGCTTCTCAATCAACCTGTGTCGACTCGTCACCTGCGGTTGGTCACCAATTCCAAATTCCATTTTCGGATCTATGAAATCGCCCTGTTCGAGGAACGCCCGGAAATCCGATCATCGGACGGCACCGGTTTCGGCTTGGCCAGGGTCTGCCGCGAAGTCGCGACGGAGCGAGATCTGCTGAACGTGCACGGGACGTTCTACGAACTTCCTGCCCGCAATGCCCAAGGTCTCGCCAAAGTCCGCCCCGTCGCCACGCACAACCTCGCCATCCACGATTTCTGTTCCCACAACGGTCTGCTTCTGTTCACCGGCATCGACGCGAACACCGAGAGCAAAAACATTTTCCGCAGCGAAGACGGCAAGGCCGCGGTCTGGGCCGGTGTAGTTGATGATCTTTGGAAGCTCGGCAAACCGCGGGGCATAGGTGGTCCATGGAAAAACTCGCAGGTGAAAGCCGGCGTACCTTCGGATCCCTACCTGATGACCGGTTACGATCGCAAGACCGTGCGTCTCGACACCGACCAGGACGCGACCATCACGCTGGAAGTCGATGTCGACGGCACCGGACTCTGGATTCCGTATCGGTCCATCAAGGTGGGCGCAACGACGTTGATCGACCACACGCTCCCGGAGGGTTTCAGCGCTTATTGGGTGCGCGCCGTGAGTGATACGGATACAACAGCCAGCGTTGTGTTCACGTATCACTGAAATGGCCAAAGACGTTTCACCCAAAACCCACTTTCGCGGCTATGCCATACCCGGTCCCAAGGTGCCGGGTTCGCCGGACGATCCGAAACTGGCCCTCGGCGATGGCGAAACAATGGATGTGCTTTGCGGGCACTACCGGATCTTTCAGCTGAAGAAGGGCCATCGCTATTCGACGGACGACATCCTGACCGCCTGGTATGGCACCGCGTGGTGTCCGACTGCCAAGACCATTCTTGATCTTGGCAGTGGCATCGGGACCGTCGCGATGGTGGCAGCCTGGCGTTTGCCCGGAACCAGGTTGGTGACGGTGGAGGCTCAGGCCGAGAGTATTGCGCTGGCCCAAAAATCAGTCCGATGGAACGGGCTGAACGATCGTTTTGACATCCGGGCAGGAGATCTGCGGGACGCGAAGATACTTGGCGAGGACGAACGATTCGATCTGGTGCTTGGCAGTCCGCCCTACTTTCCACTGGGCTCCGGGGTCGAAGGCGATCATCCGCAGAAGATCGCCTGTCGCTTTGAGTTACGTGGGACGATTGCCGACTACTGCCAGACGGCGGCGAAGCATCTTCAACTCGGCGGTACGTTCGCGTGTGTGTTCCCGGTGAGTCCCAAGGAACAGGAAATCCGAGTGATCAATGCCGCCCGCAAAGCCGGGCTGACAATCATTCGACAAAGATCAATCGTGCTGCGGGAGGAGGAACCGCCCTTGTTAGGATTGTTCGCAATGATGCGGACCTGCGATCTGCCCCCGGAGCTGCATGGCCAGACTTGGAAGGAGCCGCCGCTCATCATACGCCGCGCCGACGGAACGGTACATCCGGAGTACGCAGCGGTGAAACTGAGTTTTGGGTTTCCGCCGTGAGGTAGATTTATCCGAGCTCCGGAGTACCGGTATTCGCACTGGCGTCCTGCCGCGCCCACTACGGAACGCAAAGTCGCAAGCTGGATCGTCCGACTATTTCCCAATGCAGATCAGCTCGCGGATGGTGTGGGCGTAGGCGCGGCCGTTCGCGAAGGAGATGGCGCCGCGATGATAGGATCTACCGGCCGGGCCGAGGTCGTTGATGGCGACAACCGCGTGCTCATCCAGTTGCTTCACGTTCCAGCGGATCACGTACACCGTTCCGTTCATGACCGGCACGTAGAGATGCGGGCCGGCAACGGAAGGCGTGGCCGCGGCGACATGTCCCCAGCCGTTCTGCTTCGATCGCTTGTCGCCAAACACGACGAAGCCCCGCGAGTTCTTCATGTCGTTGGGCGCTATGGATTGATCTTTCATCTGTGGATCCTTCTTGGTCTTGGGTTCCACATACCAACGTAGCTGCTCCGGCTGATCTCTGTGGCGGGCGAGTTGCAGAGGAAGTTCGAGATATTCCACCTTGCCATCGT
>Ga0055584_100005549_pt1 | contig 12367 bp, 11 predicted proteins | sample OSDHelmetaG_FD_58716 | JGI IMG/M metagenome (GOLD analysis project Ga0055584, IMG submission 58716) | Pelagic marine sediment microbial communities from the LTER site Helgoland, North Sea, for post-phytoplankton bloom and carbon turnover... | ecosystem: Environmental > Aquatic > Marine >... | reverse complement strand
CTCGTCGTATATTCTTTGCTTTGAAAATCAATATAAATAACATGAATAGGGTAGTGGGCATCCATAATAATTTGTTGGAAAAGAGATACATTATCTGGTCCATAATCGGCGTGTGAAACTGATTTAGCCAGATGAAAATAGGATGTTCTATACGTGCTATGTCTTCAAACATAAAAATGAGTTTTAATTTAAGTTTCGAAAGATAGTAAAAGGTATTATATTTTATACGATTTGGGAACAGAAAAGTGGTTTTTAAATTGTTTTATATTTATTCTCACTATATTTATTACCTAACATAATATAGTGTAAACGTTTGTTTTATTGAGTATTTTCTAGTATGTTTGCATACTGACAAATTGACATATAAAAGAAAAATGACGTTTTTAGAAGAGATAGAAATAAAAGAAAATGGTTCTGAAACTCGTATCCCACTTCTTGGGATGACGATGGACCAATTGAAAGAGGTCGTCGCTAGTTTGGGTATGCCTAAATTTACGGCTAAACAGTTGACCGAGTGGCTGTATGTAAAACATGCTGATGATATCGAACAGATGAGCAATATCTCGAAGAAAAATCGAGCGATTATTTCTGAGAAATATCGTGTGGGCAAACAGGCTCCAGTGGATGCACAGCGCTCTGTAGATGGAACTATCAAATATCTTTATCAAGTGGGACCTAATCAATTTATTGAGGCGGTGTTTATTCCTGATGGGGAACGGGGCACACTTTGTGTGTCTTCGCAGCTGGGATGCAAAATGAATTGTGTCTTTTGTATGACTGGAAGACAAGGGTTTACTAAACAGCTTACGGCTAATGAAATAGTAAATCAGATTGCTGCACTACCTGAATTTGACCAATTGACTAATATCGTATATATGGGGATGGGGGAACCGCTGGACAATCTCGATGCGGTCCTTCAAAGTCTCGAAATCTTGACTGCTGAGTATGGCTATGGTTGGAGTCCAAGACGAATTACTGTATCTACGATTGGTATCAAAAAAGGATTGCGAAGATTTATCGAGGAGAGTGCTTGTCATCTTGCTGTCAGCTTACATGCTTCAGCCCCTGAGACAAGAGCATCGTTGATGCCTGCAGAGAAAGCGCTTTCGATGGTGGATATGGTGGATCTATTGAAGGAGTATGATTGGACTGGACAACGACGATTGAGCTTCGAATACATTGTCTTTCAGGGAGTAAATGACTCCTTAAATGATGCCAAGAGATTGACTCACTTATTTCGTGGGATGCGCGTACGAATCAATCTGATTCGTTTTCACCGTATTCCTAACTCAGAATTGGATGGAGTCGATAGTAGTCAAATGGAATCGTTTCGAGATTATCTCAATAATCACGGATTGATTGCTACGATTCGTGCTTCTCGAGGGGAGGATATCTTTGCTGCATGTGGTATGCTATCTACGGACAAATCGGAAAATGAATAATCAACTATAATACAATAAGATTATGATGAAAAAATTAAGTATGCTTTCGTTTGTGTTGGTGACTGTCACTCTGCTAATGGGGTGTAAGAACAAAAAGACTTTGTTTACTCCCTCTTCTAGTGGTCGACCTTTTGAAATGCTTGTTGTGATTGATGATTCGCTGTGGGAAAAACCTGCTGGTAGAGCTATCTTTGATGTCTTGGATACGGATGTTCCTGGTTTACCTCAGTCTGAGCGTTCGTTTAGAACGATGCATTGTTCTGATGAACATTATGACGCTACTATGCGTCTATTGAGAAATATTATTCACGTGAAGATTGATGATAAAATCTATACACAGGCTAAGATGAGTGTCGCTCATGATGCTTATGCTGCACCACAATTGATTCTCAATATTCAAGCGCCTGACCAAAAGTCATTCGCTGATTTTGTGACTCAGAATAAACAACAAATCGTGGATCTCTTTAATAAGGCTGAGATGAACCGTCAGATTGCGGAACTGGAAAAAGGACATAGTCCACTGATTTCTGCAAAAGTGGATAGCTTGTTTGATTGTGATATCTTTTTACCGTCTGAAATGTTATCGACAAAAGTGTCTCCTGACTTTTTATGGGCTGCTACGAATACTCCTACTGGTGATTTGAATTTCGTGATGTATAGTTATCCTTTTGTGACTGATAGTACTTTTACTCAGAAGTTCTTTATCGCTAAAAGAGACTCTTTCATGAAAGCAAATATACCTGGTGCTGAGGAGGGAATGTACATGATGACTGATAGTCGATTTGTGACTACTCATGCAATAGAAATTGATGGTGAGTACTGTCAAGTAAATAGGGGGTTGTGGCGCGTTCACAATGACCAAATGGGGGGACCTTTTGTCTCACATACAATGATTGACCGTGAACATGCTCGCGTCATCACTTGTGAGGTGTTTGTCTATTCACCTGATAGACCTAAACGTAATCTGATACGTAGAATTGAGGCTTCTTTATTTACACTTAAGTTGCCTGGTAAATCTAAAAAATAATACATATAGAAAATGAATCAAAGAAGAAAAATACGTATAGGAATCACTCATGGTGACCCTAACGGAATAGGATATGAAGTGATACTGAAAACATTTCAAGATGAACAAATGTTGGAATTTTGTACTCCGGTGTTGTATGGTTCTCCCAAGGCGGCGGCCTATTACCGCAAGACTTTGGGATTGCAGACTGGATTTAGTATCGTTCAAAATGCTCTTGAAGCTTCTAATGAACGATTGAGTGTAATCAATTGCTGTGATGATAATCTCAAAGTGGAAATGGGGGCTTCTGAACCTGCTGCTGGGGCTGCTGCTCTTGCTGCTTTGGAGAGAGCGGTCAAGGATTATCAAGAGGGAGCAATTGACCTGATCGTGACTGCGCCGATTAATAAGCATACGATACAGTCTGAGGATTTTCATTTTCCTGGTCATACAGAATATCTGGAGGATAGACTTGGTAATGGCCGTCATGCGTTGATGATCTTGATGAGTGACAATCTTAGAGTGGCACTCGCTACGGGGCATTTGCCGCTCAAGGATGTGTCTGCTGCGATTACTAAGGAATTGCTGATTGATAAAATCAATCGTTTTGCTGACTCTTTGAAACTTGACTTTGGTATCGATAAACCGCGTATCGCTGTCCTTTCTCTTAATCCTCATGCTGGGGACAATGGATTGTTGGGCGATGAGGAACAAAAGGTCATCCAACCTGTGGTCGATGAGTTGACGGCAAAGGGGATGTTCGTTTTTGGCCCTTATGCAGCTGACGGATTCTTTGGCTCGAACAGTCAAACGCATTTTGATGGGGTACTTGCTATGTATCATGACCAAGGGTTGGCTCCGTTCAAAGCATTGTCTATGGGGAGTGGAGTGAACTTTACTGCTGGATTGGACGTGATTAGAACTTCGCCTGACCATGGCACTGCTTTTGGACTCGTTGGAAAAAATGAGGCGGACGAGAGTTCATTTAGAAAGGCGATATATACTGCTATAGATATTTATCGTCAGCGTATGGAAGAACGACTCATTCGTAAGAATCCTTTGCGCAAACAATATTTTGATAAACGAGATGATAGTGATAAATTACGTCTAGACCAAGATACAACGAATTAATTATGGGACAAACACTACAACAAGTCAAGATGCGTTTTAGCATCATTGGAAATAATGAACAACTGAATCGCGCCATCGATATAGCTGTACAGGTAGCTCCTACTGACTTATCTGTATTGATTATGGGTGAAAGTGGTGTCGGTAAAGAGAGTTTCCCTCAGATTGTACATCAGTATAGCAAACGTAAACATGGACGTTACATTGCAGTGAACTGTGGAGCAATACCTGAAGGAACTATTGATTCTGAACTTTTCGGACACGAGAAAGGGGCCTTTACGGGGGCTATCTCTAACCGAAATGGTTATTTTGCTGAGGCAAATGGTGGAACTATCTTCTTAGATGAAGTGGGGGAATTGCCTCTGGCTACTCAAGCCAGATTACTACGTGTGTTGGAATCGGGTGAGTATATCAAAGTGGGATCTTCACAAGTTGAAAAAACAAATGTGAGAATCGTGGCTGCAACCAATGTGAAGTTGATCGATGCTATTAAGGAAGGTAAGTTTAGAGAGGATTTGTATTATCGTCTCAATACAGTGCCTATCTTGGTACCTGCACTCAGAGACCGAGGAAAGGATATCTTATTGCTATTCCGTAAATTTGTTCTTGACTTCTCTGAGACTTATCGGATGCCTGCCATACAATTGACACCTAAAGCTCAAGAGATGTTATTGAAGTTCCGCTGGCCGGGTAATGTACGCCAGTTGAAAAATATAACGGAACAGATATCTATCATAGAGAAGGATCGGGTCATTGATGAAACAATTTTACTTCGCTATTTACCTCAAGAAGAAAATCCTGCTCATCTGCCTGCAGTCAGACAAGAAAAAGATAGTGAGAAACGTATGTTCGATAATGAACGTGAAATCCTTTATCAGGTGCTGTTCGATATGCGTAAGGATATGACTGAACTCAAGAAGTTAGTGAATGACCTGATGTCTAAAGGAAATACACCGCTTACCGATAAACAGTCTGATTACCTGCGTAGAGATGTACTTACACGTAGTGATGCTGCTAATTTTGCTACACTAGTGGAGGAACCTGAAAATGTATCTAAAGTGAGTCCTAAGTTGGATGACGAGAAATCAACGTCTGATTTGTACTCACATTATATACAAGATACTGAAGAGGTTATCGAAGAGTCTTTGTCCCTGAGTGATGTGGAACGTGAAACGATACGTAAGGCGCTCGAAAAACACAAGGGAAGACGTAAAGTTGCGGCTCATGAGTTAAACATCTCAGAACGAACATTGTATAGAAAAATAAAAGAATATGGCTTGGAATAAGCAACTAAATTGCTCTCATTTTATGAATAATGTATTAAGTAAATTTCGAACGCTCAAAGTACTCTCTGTATCTGTGCTTATGGTGGCTCTGGTTTCGTGTGCAGTATCGTATAAATTCAATGGCTCATCGATTAATTATGAGAAAGTGAAAACAATACAAATCGCTACGTTCCCTATCAGATCATCGTATGTGTATGCACCTCTTGGAACGACATTTAATCAGAAACTTGAAGATGCTTATGTGCGACAGACGCGTTTGACGCAGGTTAAACAGAATGGGGACTTGCAGATTGAAGGGGAAATTACTGGTTACAACCAATATAACCAATCGGTATCTGCTGATGGCTTCTCTAGCGAAGTGAAATTGCAAATCACGGTCAATGTGCGATTTATCAATAACACAAACCATGATGAAGACTTCGAACGTAATTTTAGTGCGTTCCGTACGTATCCTTCTACTTCTATGCTTACCGATGTGCAAGATGACTTAATCGATGAGATGAGTGCTGAAATTGTAGATCAAATTTTCAATGCTACTGTCGCTAATTGGTAAATGATATGATGACTGCTGATAAACTGAATGAATATATTCATAATCCTGAGTCTATGAATGGGGATTCTGTGCATGACTTAAGAGCCTTGCTCGAACGATATCCTTATTTTCAAACGGCTCGTATGCTTTATCTAAAGAATCTTTATCTTATCCATGATGAGGCATTTGCTCATGAACTCAAACGGGCGGTATTGTATGTAGCGGATAGACGGTGTCTCTTCTATTTTATCGAAGAGGCTCGCTATGCTTTCGTTGCTCATCAGGAGGCTCCTGAAATGAAAACTCAAGAACCTAGCGTGGATAGTACCTTGATGATGATTGATGAATTCTTAGGCGATATGCCGACTGCGGAAAAGAAGAAGCAACTTCGTTATGTGTCGGATTATGCGGCGGTTTTGGAGGAGGATGCTGATAGGAATACAAAAGGGTCGGATGTCGTCTCGCCTGACCTTATCCCTGACGAACCTTTTTCCTTGGGCGAGAGAACTTCTTCTCAGGGGTCTAAAGAGGAAATCGAAAAACGGGTCAACGAGAGTAATGCACCTATCGATGATGGGTCTTTTACCGAAACTTTAGCTGAAATCTATCTCAAACAAGGTAGATATGATAAAGCGATTGAAATAATAGATAAATTAAGTTTGAAATTTCCAAAAAAAAATGCTTACTTTGCAAACCGGATAGCTGAGATAAAACTAGCCAAACAAAAAAATAGCTTATAAAATAATTAAAATAACCTACAAATGTATTTACTACTTATCATTCTCATCGTTATTGCAGCCATTTTGATGTGCATTATCGTTATGGTTCAAAATTCTAAAGGTGGTGGTCTTGCTGCTGGCTTTTCATCATCTAATCAGATTATGGGTGTACGACGTACTACCGATTTCTTAGAAAAGGCTACTTGGTCTCTTGCTGCCGCAATTGTAATCTTGTCTGTCGGTGCTTCTTATGCTGTTCCTGAAGCTAGAAGTAGTTCTGATGTGATCTTACAAGAAGCGCAAGTGGAACAAGGAACTAATCCGGAAAATGTTGATGCTGGTTTTGGTACCAACCAACAAGCACCTGCTCCTGATGCTCCTGATGCTACTCCAGCAAAAGAAGCTAATAATTAATAGCTAAATAATGATAGTGGTTCTATAAATCATAAAAAATGGATTCTATCATCTACATGATACGAGTTTAGATTTTCAACATCTTTAATGAGCTTACATTGTCTAATAGATATACTGTAAGCTCATTCTTTTTTTTGTAACTATTCAATAACCTATATAACAATTTTATGACTGAAGTAATTAGAAAAAAATTAAGTGATTCGAAGGTAGCTAGATGGAGTGCCTTGGGAATCATATCTATAACCATGTTTGCTGGTTATTTTCTGACTGATGCAATGTCTCCGTTGAAACCCATGCTAGAACAACAGTTTGGCTGGTCTAGTACAAGTTATGGTGTCTTTACAAGTGCTTACGGATGGTTCAATATCTTTCTTTTAATGTTGATCTTTGGTGGTGTCATTCTTGATAAGATGGGTGTCCGATTTACTGGATTGATGTCTTCTGGAATCATGGTAGCTGGTGCTGCTTTGAAGTTCTGGGCTGTGTCTAATCCTACTTTGGAGGTCATCAACCTTCCTTTTGGAACCAGTCTCAATGCACAAGTTCTTTATGCTGCTTTGGGATTTGCTATCTTTGGTGTCGGTGTAGAAATCGCTGGTATTACGGTATCGAAAATAATCGTCAAATGGTTTAGAGGCAAAGAGATGGCTTTGGCTATGGGACTACAAATGGGAGTGGCTCGTATCGGTACGATGTTGGCTTTGTTTGCTCCAGTGCCTATCGCTACCTTTTTTGCTAGTAAACATACTCAACTAGTCAATGGGACTTTAGTGGAAAAGGTAGGACCTAGCATCTCTGCTCCTATCGCTTTTGCTTTGTTGTTACTCGTCATCGGATTTATAGCTTTCTTCATCTATATGGGGATGGATAAAAAGCTTGAGGCTTCTGAAGAAAAGGTGGAAGCAACTGAAGAGGACTCGTTTAAATTTAAAGATATCTTTGAAATTATGGGTAACGTCGGTTTCTGGTTAATCGCTATCCTATGTGTCTTGTTCTATTCTTCTGTGTTCCCTTTTATCAAGTATGCAGCAGATCTTATGGTCAATAAATATGGACTTGATGAATCTATTGCTGGCCGAATCCCATCATTATTACCTCTAGGAACTCTTTTCTTAACGCCGTTCTTTGGTCATATATATGATAAGAAAGGTAAAGGGGCTACGATTATGATTATCGGTGCTTTCTTAATCTTGTTTGTCCATTCTATTTTCTCTCTTTCAGTCCCATTCTTAAACAATTGGATCATCGCTCTAATATTGGTCCTTCTTTTAGGCGTGGCGCTTTCTTTGGTTCCATCGGCTATGTGGCCTTCAGTGGCAAAGATTATTCCTGAGAGACAATTAGGTACTGCATATTCTTTGATTTTCTGGATTCAAAACTGGGGACTTGCTGGGGTGCCTTTGTTAATCGGTTATGTATTGGATCAATCAAATCCAGAGGTGCTTGCTGCAAAAGCTGCGGGTACTGTACCTCCAGTCTACGACTATACTAATCCTATGTTGATCTTTGCTGGTCTGGGATTCCTTGCTATCGTCTTCGGTTTCATCTTGAAAGTAGTGGATAAACGTAAGGGATATGGTCTAGAAGAAGCTAATATGAAGGAGGATTAAATAGTCTATATTGATTGTCTATACGACGATTTGATGAATATTAGCTATAGAAATGAATTTTCTAGTGATATATTGTTATTTATTTCTCTGATTATTTGTCAGAATGAAATCAATTATCTATTTTTGTGACCAATGAATTTACAAACTCATACATATCATCATCATCATGCACACCGATTCAATCAGTGAGCCAGGAATGAGTGTGTGAATATCAATAGATTATTACCAACATGAGATATAAAAGGCTCGCTGAATAAATTTCAGTGAGCCTTTTTTTATTTTCTAAACAAAATGTATTATGCTAAGAATCGCAGTCCAATCTAAAGGTCGTCTGTATGAAGAGACGATGAACATGTTATCAGAGGCAGATATTAAAGTCAATCCTTCGAAAAGGAAGTTATTGATTCAAAGTCCTAACTTTCCAGTCGAGATATTGTTTCTCAGGGATGATGATATCCCACAATCTGTCGCATCAGGTATCGCTGATATTGGTATCGTGGGAGAGAATGAATTTGTGGAGAAGAATCAGAAGGCGGATATCGTCAAACGACTTGGCTTCAGTAAGTGCCGATTGTCTATCGCTATCCCTAACAATATCAATTATGAAGATAGTTCGTGGTTGTCAGGAAATAAAATTGCAACTAGCTATCCGCGCATTCTTCAAGAGTTTCTAGATAAAGAAGGCGTCAAGGATTGTGAGATTCATGTTATCACTGGTTCGGTCGAAGTGAGCCCTAGTATCGGATTAGCTGACGGCATCTTTGATATCGTGAGTTCTGGCTCTACGCTCGTGACAAACAGACTCAAAGAAGTCGAAGTCGTGATGCAGAGTGAGGCACTTTTAATCGCTTCCCCATCTTTGGATGAGGATAAACAGGCTACGCTTGATGAATTGCTCTTCAGAATAGAGAGTGTTCGCAATGCACAAGATAAGAAGTATGTGATGATGAATTTACCCAAAGATAAAATCGATAAGATGGTTTCTGCATTGCCTGGCATCAAGAGTCCGACGATATTGCCTCTTGCTGATTCGAAATGGTGTTCTGTACACGCTGTGATTGGGGAAGATTCTTTTTGGGAGATCATATCTGTATTGAAAGAAATAGGTGCTGAAGATATCTTGATATTACCTATTGAAGTAATGATCCCTTAGAACTTTTTTATTATGAAAGTAACAAAATATCCTTCTAAAGAAGCGTGGTCGCAACTGTTGTCTCGTCCAGCATTTGAAAGAGAGAATCTCTTAGGTATAGTTCGCCCCATTGTGGAACAGGTACGAGATGGTGGTGATGATGCTATACGTGAACTTGAAGCTCGGTTTGACCATTGTGAACTGCAGCAAATTAAGGTTTCTGCTGAGGAATTCTCTTTGGCTGAAAATGAAGTGGATGTGGCACTCAAAGAGGCTATCGAGTTGGCTGCTGATCAAATCCGTGCGTTTCATAAGGCTCAAAAAATGGAGCCAAAAGTGGTCGAATCATGTCCTGGGGTGCGCTGTTGGCAGGAGTCAAGAGCTATCGAAAAAGTAGGACTTTATATCCCGGGCGGACGAGCACCGTTATTTAGTACTGTGCTTATGCTTGCTTTGCCTGCTCAGATTGCGGGTTGCAACCAAGTGGTGCTGTGTACTCCTCCTGATACTCAAGGAAAGATTAATCCGGCTATCCTTTATGCTGCACAATTAGCGGGAGTCACTGAAGTCTTTAAAGTTGGCGGAGCACAAGCGGTGGCTGCTATGGCTTATGGTACTGAAAGTATCCCTAAGGTATATAAGATTTTTGGTCCTGGGAATCAGTTTGTCACTGCAGCTAAACAGTTGGTTAGCCTCAGAGATTGCGCTATCGATATGCCTGCTGGTCCTAGTGAAGTAGAGGTGCTTGCAGATGATACAGCGAATCCTGCTTTTGTTGCGGCTGACTTATTGAGTCAATGTGAACATGGACCGGATTCTCAAGCGATTCTTATCACTACGAGTGAGCGACTTGTGGATTTGGTACTCCTAGAAATAGAGTCACAACTCGCTGCGTTACCGCGCAAGGATATTGCTACTCAGTCTCTTTCGCATAGTCGGATTTTGCTGGTCAAGGATGTGGCTGAGGCTATAGAAATGACGAATAGGTATGCGCCGGAACATTTAATCATTCAGATGGAAAATTATAGTGAGCTTGTTCCACTAGTCCACAATGCGGGTTCTGTCTTTCTAGGACTATATAGTTGCGAAAGTGCAGGAGACTATGCTAGCGGAACGAATCATACATTGCCTACTAATGGCTATGCTAAAGCGTATAGTGGTGTCAACTTGGATAGTTTTATTCGCAAGGTAACTTTTCAAGAACTTACTGCTCAGGGGATACGAAGGCTCGGTCCTGCTATAGAGACGATGGCTGCAGCGGAACTCTTAGATGGGCATAAAAATGCGGTCTCGGTACGATTGAAAGAAGTAAATAATAAAAAATAGTCTTATGAGAAGTTTGAAGGAATTGGCACGTCCAAATGTGCGCGCACTCAAGGCATATAGTAGTGCTCGTGATGAATATAAAGGGTGCGAAGCACATGTGTTTCTTGATGCTAATGAAAGTCCATATAATAGTCCAATCAATAGGTATCCTGACCCACTTCAGGAGGAACTGAAAACGATGATTGTGGATAATCGTCATCGCAATTATATCTGGAAGGATAGTGATAGGGTGCAAGTGACTTCCAAAAACTTGTTTCTAGGTAACGGCAGTGATGAGGCTATCGATTTGCTATTCAGAGCTTTTTGTGAACCTCGAATTGACAATGCGGTGGCTATTGACCCTAGTTACGGGATGTATCAAGTGTGTGCCGAAACCAATGATATAGAATATCGTAAGGTGTCGCTAACTGAACATTTTGAAATAGATGTGGATGCTCTCCTAGATGCTACAGATGGAAATACTAAATTATTGTTTCTTTGTTCTCCCAATAACCCAACTGGAAATCTGATTGATGTAGATAAGGTGGAGCAGATATTAGCGAACTATGATGGCTTGCTTATCGTCGATGAGGCTTATGTAGATTTTGCAAACGAGCCTTCGTGGCTGACACGTATCCTACAGCATGATAAATTAGTGGTCCTACAAACGATGAGTAAAGCTTGGGCATGTGCTGGTATTCGTCTAGGAATGGCTTGGGCTAATGATTATATCATTCAGTTGTTCAATAAAATAAAATATCCTTACAATGTCAATAAACTGACACAAGAGGCAGCTAAAAATCGGTTGATGAAGGAAGAACTTGTTCGTTCGGAGGTGCAACAGATAATTGAAGAACGGGAATCGATGCGTATTTGTCTAGAGGATTTGCCAATCACCATTTGTGTCTATCCTAGTCAGGCTAATTTCTTATTAGTGAAATTTGAAGATGGTGATGTGCTGTATCATTATTTGGTCCAAGCAGGAATCATCGTACGTAATCGAAATAAGGTTCATCGTTGTGCTGGGTGTCTGCGACTTACCATAGGTACAAAAGCAGAAAATGAGGAACTCATCAAGGGAATCAAATCATTTGCTCAAGAGGGTGGGCAGTTAGTATAGGTGTAATTATCTAAAGAATCAAAGTATATGAAATCACAGAAAATATTATTTATCGATCGCGATGGCACATTAGTCAAAGAACCTCCTATTGATTATCAGTTGGATAGCTTGGAGAAATTGTCTTTTGTCCCTGGTGTGATGAAGAGTTTAGGGTTTATTGCTGAAAAATTGGATTTCTTTTTTGCAATGGTAACCAATCAGGATGGACTTGGTACGGCTGCGTTTCCTGAAAATTCTTTCTGGCCTGCTCATCATCTGATGATGGAGACCCTTGAGGGAGAAGGCATCACATGGGATGCGGTGCATATTGACCCTACAATGCCTGAAGATAATGCATCTACACGTAAACCTGGTACGGCGATGTTAACTGAATATATAGATAATCCGAAATTTGATTTGCCTGGCTCGTTTGTCATTGGAGACCGTATCACTGATATGCAATTGGCTAAGAATCTAGGTTGTAAAGGAATCTTTCTGATTAGTGATGACAGAACTCGTGAACAGGCTATGCAAGAAGTCGAGGAGTCTGCACTTAAGGATGTGGTTGCTCTAGTCGCTATGAATTGGGTGGAAATTGTACCTTTTTTGTTTGCTGGAGAACGAACTGCTCGCTGTCAAAGGGTTACCAAGGAGACTGCTATTGATGTGGCAATAAATCTAGATGGACAGGGGG
>Ga0055584_100005548_pt1 | contig 12367 bp, 11 predicted proteins | sample OSDHelmetaG_FD_58716 | JGI IMG/M metagenome (GOLD analysis project Ga0055584, IMG submission 58716) | Pelagic marine sediment microbial communities from the LTER site Helgoland, North Sea, for post-phytoplankton bloom and carbon turnover... | ecosystem: Environmental > Aquatic > Marine >... | reverse complement strand
GTCGCGGCAGTTGATGCCATGGATAAGGTGGCAGCAACAATTATTGCTGTATGCCTAAGTGGTGATTTTAATTGCATAATAGTTTCCATTTTATTAGTTCTTAAATATTAAATTTGTAGTAAGTCGCGTTTAATTAACAATAGAAAAATGTAGATTTGATCAGTTGGTAGCTAGTGATTTTTCTACCGTTCTTTGTCAATACTCAATCTTTTAAGTCATTAATTTGTGATATTTTGTTTTGTTTGTACCTATTTCGTAATAGATTCGTGGATTGTGAAGCAATAAAATATATTTTAAAATACTTTTTTTACATTAAATGCATAAAACGTGATCTAAATTTGACCTGTTTGTGTTTTTTTTGTGAACAGTTTGAGCTTAAATGTTGCAAATAAACCTGTATTTCTTCCTGTTTGGGCCACACCAAAGTTAATCTTAAGTTTTTGTATTTGTTTGATAAATTAGATTTTGTTTGTGTTTTTATTAATTTCCCAGCTTAACTTGTGATTGATTTTTGAGTTATCAAAGTACATTTATGATATTTGCGTCGATATGTTGGTTTGAGCACTTTTTAAATGCGCTCTGTTGATTTTTTAGGGAGTGAGTTTGATGTCATTTCATTTATCAGAGGCGCTTTGTTTTGTTGGTGTCAATAATGGCATCGCAGTATTATCGAACCGGGGTCTTATCATCGTCGTTAAAGATGTGACCAAGACTGATTATTTCATATTGACATGATTGAATTTATTGAAAGGAAATAATATGCAAATACGCGAGGCTATAGCGTCAGACGCTCAGCAAATGATTGCACTTTTTATTAAGCTTGAAAATGAAACCAATTTTATGATGATGGAGCCAGGAGAAAACACAAATTAGTGTTGATCAACAAAGAGCAAGGATCAATGAATTTGCAACTTCCAATGATAAGCTGATGGCAATTGCTGTTGTCGATAATCAGATTTCTGGGTTTATTGTTGCATTCGCGGGTAATGCTAATCGAAATCGACACGCTGCTTATATGGTGATTGGGGTTCAACAATCGTGTTGGGGGCAGGGCGTTGGTAGTGCGCTCATTGAGTACATGGAAACTTGGGTGAAAGCATCGTACTTACATCGGGTGGAATTTACCGTGATGGAGAATAATACCGCCGCGAGATCGCTTTATCGAAAACATGGTTATGCCGAAGAAGGTGTTAAACTCGACTCACTTAAAGTCAACGGGACTTATGTAAACGAGCTTTATATGGGTAAGCTGTTTTAAGTCGTACCTTGTATTTTTATTTCTCTGTGTTGATTGAATGTTCGCTGGTAAAGATTTGATCGAAGTAATGCAACGGAGCCACTTTTGCGTTGGCTTTACGTTGCCATTTTGCGCTGTTGGCCACTAACCATTTTTGCTGCGAACCTTCAATAATGGCCCGACTCACACTGGCTTCCCTTAATTCATGCTCAAACACATAAGCTTCCTGTTCAGTTTGATGGGGGGACTGAGTTGCCTCTGTCAATAAATGAGGAGGTGTGACCGCAGTGATAGAAGCACAGCCAATAATGCCAATGTCAGCGGTAAACTGACTGTAAAATTGATTCACTGTATCGCCAACAATATCACGATCGTGACTGCGTATTCGGCCGCCTGGCACCCATGTTTCAATGTTATCGTATTGCGATAAAATATAAGCCGCTTCTAGATTATTTGTCAGGATACGTAATGCTTGGCGATGAATTAATTTTTCTGCAATCGCCGCAATAGTAGTGCCAATGCCTAAAAACAAAGTACAGCCGTCGGGAATTTGTTTAACCACTTGTTCTGCTATGTCGTGTTTTTCTGCTTGATTAGTACTTTGGCGTGAGACATAACTGCGGTTTATTAATGTTGCTGGTAAGCCAACTCCGCCATGATGACGGCTTGCTAATCCCATGGAACAAAGCGCATTAATATTGCGGCGTATTGTTTGTGTGGTGACATTAAAATGTAGAGCTAACGTTTCAATTGCGCAATACTCTTGCGCTTGTAGTATGTCTAAAATCGCTTGTTGCCGAACACTGAGCTTATGCATAATGTTGCATCTCAGGGAAAGGCTGAGGATAAGCTTGTGGGCAATCCGTGATCATCATATCGACGCCCCATTCCCAATATTCACTGACATCTTCGGGAGTATTTGGGGTATAACAATAAATTTCATAGCCAGCTTGCTTGATATCGGCCGCTTGTTGTGACGTCAAAAAACGATAGTCACAATGAACACTAAAAGCGTCGATCCCCGCTAATAACGTTAACCCATTTTCTGGCATGGCTGACCACAATAACCCACGGCGAATATGTGGCAATATATTGTGCATGGTATTTAATGCGGCAATATTAAAACTTGAAAAAAGGATCTGAGTTGGCGCGATATTCACATTAAGGATCACGTCTTTAATTTTTTCACACAGCAGTTCACTGTTATCTTCAGGGTATAGTTTGATTTCTAGGTTGACCTTAAGCTGAAGGGATTTCGCTAACATTAATGTCTGCGCTAAAGTGGGAATTGATTCCTGATGAAAGCGTTGTGCAAACCACGATCCCGCGTCTAAAGATTGTAATTGCTTAAGAGGCATATCGGCGACTTTACCTTGTCCATTAGTACAACGGTTAACCGATTGATCGTGGATCACAACGGGCACAAGATCATGGCTTAATTGCACATCAATTTCAATCCATTGATATCCCATTTCTGCGGCTTTTTTAAAGGCGGCTAGTGTATTCTCTGGTGCAAGGCTAGAAACACCTCGATGCGCTGCTAGTTTCATCTCAACTCCCCTTATGACAGATTTTAATGCCGATATTAACAAGTGTTTATGTCACTTTTATGGCAGTTAAAAACAGTATTTACAGTGTTTTATTGGTGTTCAGATAAGTTCATATTTATGTCATTAAACTGTCATATCGCTCACTTAGTCTCTAAATGAACATTAACGGTGTTCATTTGAAAGTTGAATACAAGTGAACAGCTGAGCTAATGATAGCTCAAATAATACCAATCACGGTCAATTGCATGGCGTCACACAATAGGTTTATCCGGTGTGAATGCGCTAGCGTTTACGGGTAATTGGTTTGCAGCGGCACATTACGATGCTGTTGGTATCACTCATTATTTTTAGATAAGGAAAGTCCTATGTATATGAAAAAAATCACAGGTGCGGTGGTGGCTGCAACATTGATGAGTACGGCAGCACATGCGACAACTGAGATTGAATGGTGGCATGCAATGGGGGGAACATTAGGTGAGAAAGTGAATGAAATTGCTGCTGACTTTAATGCCAGCCAATCTGACTATGAGATTAAGCCCGTTTATAAAGGCACCTATGCAGAAACCATGACCAGTGCGATTGCGGCTTTTCGTGCCAAACAGCAACCTGCGATTGTTCAAGTATTTGAAGTCGGGACGGCAACGATGATGGGGGCCAAAAAAGCGATTTACCCTGTTCATCAACTAATGGCTGATACAAAAGAAAATTTTAACCCTAATCGTTACCTTTCTGCAGTAACAGGTTATTACACAAGCAATGAGGGAAAGATGTTATCGATGCCCTTTAATAGTTCAACACCAGTACTTTATTACAACAAAGATATGTTCGCCAATGCGGGGATTAAATCGGCACCTAAAACGTGGAAAGAAATGGGCGAAGTATCGCAAAAACTGTTAGATGCTGGCGCACATTGTGGATTCACAACGACTTGGCAGTCTTGGACGCAAATTGAAAACTTTGGGGCACGTAACAATATTGCCATGGCTGATAATAACAATGGTTTTGGTGGGTTAAACACTCACTTTACGTTTAATAAACCTGCTTTTGTAAACCATATTCGCACCATGAGCGACTGGAGTAAGTCTGGCATTTATAAATACGGTGGCCGCCAATCAACGGGAATGCCATTATTTTATACACAGCAATGTGCGATAACCATGGGATCTTCAGCTGGTTTGGCTGGGATTAAAGCAAATATGAAGGACATTAATGTGGGAGTGGCGCAATTACCTTATGACGATTCATTAGTTAAAAAACCACAAAACACGATTATTGGTGGTGCGTCATTATGGGTGTTACGCGGTCATTCTTCAGCACAGTATAAAGGTGTCGCCAAGTTCTTTAGTTACTTATCAAGTGCGGCAGTACAAGCGGATTGGCATCAGTTTACTGGGTATTTACCTATTACGCAGGATGCTTATCAATTGACTAAGAAACAAGGCTTTTATCAACAAAATCCAGGTACAGATGTCGCGGTTAAGCAAATGACATCGGTAACGCCAACTGTGAGCTCAAAAGGTATTCGTTTTGGTAACTTCTTACAGACCCGTGACATTATCAATGAGCAATTAGAAGGTGTGTGGGCTGGAAAAATATCTGCTCAAGACGCATTGGATAATGCCGTGAAGCAAGGTAATGAAGAGTTACGCCGTTTTCAACGTACACAAAAATAATGCCCTTACGCCACAAGTTATGACAGTAACTTGTGGCGTTTTTTGATTTCAATCGTACAGGTTTTATATGTCATCACATGTTGGTTTTAAAAATAAATGGTTGCCGATTGCGTTAATTTCGCCGCAATTGTTGATTACCTTGGTCTTTTTTATTTGGCCTGCTGGGCAGGCGATTATTCAATCGACGCAATTAGAAGATGCCTTTGGGTTAAGTACAGAATTTGTTGGGTTAGAAAATTTTATTAGTTTGTTTAATGATAGTAATTACTTATCTTCATTTTTTACCACACTACAATTTAGCTTAACCGTTGCTATTCTCGCTTTAGTGAGTGCGTTAATGTTATCTGCTTTTGCAGAGCATATTACTCGTGGTAGCACCTTTTATCGTACTTTTTTAATTTGGCCTTATGCCGTTGCGCCAGTCGTTGCAGGCGCTTTATGGTTATTTTTATTCGACCCCACTATTGGCGTGATAGGTGAACTCTTAGCGTTGGTTGGTGTTGATTGGAACCCAGTTTTAAATGGCAACCATGCCATGTGGATGGTGGTAATAACCTCAACGTGGAAGCAAATTAGCTATAACTTTTTGTTTTTTTTAGCGGCGCTACAATCCGTGCCTAAAGCATTGCATGAAGCGGCTGCCATTGATGGAAGTGGCCCGATAAAGCGTTTTTTAACCATTAGTTTCCCGTTGATTTCACCCACCAGTTTCTTTTTATTAGTGGTGAATTTTGTGTACGCCTTTTTTGATACCTTCGCGGTGATCCATGCCATGACACAAGGCGGACCAAGTAACAGTACGTCAACCTTGGTTTATAAAGTCTATAACGATGGCTTTATTGGTTTAAACCTAGGATCTTCAGCAGCACAATCAGTGATTTTAATGGCGTTAGTTGCCTTACTCACGGTCGTGCAATTTAAATATGTAGAAAAAAAGGTAGCTTACTAATGATTGAGCGCAGACCGTTATTTACGCTTTTTTGCCATGTCATGTTGATCCTTGGTATTTTGGCAATTGCTTTACCTGTGTGGCTGGCGTTAGTGGCTACAACACATGAGAATACTGTGTTTGCCACGGGCACTCCATTATGGTTTGGTGATCTTGGCTTACAAGTATTTAAAGATTTATTAAGCAGTGACAGTCGCTTTAATAACTCCGCTTTACCCATCACTCACATGCTGTTTAATTCTTTTATTATGGCCATGACTATTACGATCGGTAAATTAAGTATTTCTATTTTATCTGCTTATGCGGTGGTGTTTTTCCGTTTTCCCGGAAGAATGTTGGCATTTTGGATGATTTTTTTCACGTTAATGCTGCCCGTTGAAGTGCGCATTATGCCAACCTTTGAAGTGATCACTAATTTAAATATGTTGAATTCCTTTTCAGGATTAACCATTCCCTTAATCGCCAGTGCAACGGCGACTTTTTTATTCCGCCAGTTTTTTCTAACCATTCCCAAAGAACTCATTGAAGCGGCACGGATTGATGGTGCAGGCCCGATAAAATTCTTCTTTGATATTTTATTACCGCTGTCTCGTACCAACATTGCTGCTTTATTTGTGATCACCTTTATTTATGGTTGGAACCAATATTTATGGCCGTTACTGATCACCACCGATGCGCAGTACTACACCATTGTGATGGGAATTAAACAGATGCTGGATGTGGTCGATGGCATTGTTGAATGGAATAAAATCATGGCCACTACTATTATTGCAATGTTACCACCCGTTATTGTGGTCATTGCCATGCAAAAAGCCTTTGTGAAAGGCCTTGTCGATACGGAGAAATAAATGTCCACATTAACACTGACAAACATAGCAAAATCCTACGCGAATGGTTACCAAGCTTTACAGCAACTTGACCTTGATATTAATGATGCCGAAATGGTGGTGTTAGTTGGCCCCAGCGGATGTGGTAAGTCGACCTTATTGCGAATGATCGCAGGGTTAGAGGCGATCACGGCAGGCGAATTATGTATCGATGGTAAAATGGTTAATCATCTTGAGCCAGGCGAGCGAGATATTGCAATGGTCTTCCAAAACTATGCGTTGTATCCACATATGAGCGTTTACAACAACATGGCTTATGGGTTACGCAATCGTAAAACGCCTAAAGATGAGATCCACCGTTTAGTGACCGAAGCCGCGGAAATGCTTGAACTTTCTGAGCTATTACAACGTAAACCTAAAGAGCTTTCTGGTGGACAGCGTCAACGCGTTGCCATGGGACGTGCAATTGTCCGTGAACCTAAGGTGTTTTTATTTGATGAACCTTTATCAAACTTAGATGCAAAGCTTCGAGTACAGATGCGTTTGCAAATCAAAAAGTTGCAACGTCGATTAGCTACTACTTCGATTTATGTAACACACGATCAAGTAGAGGCCATGACATTAGCTGATAAGCTGGTGGTGTTAAATAAAGGCAATGTTGAACAAGTCGGCACGCCGTTGGAAGTTTATGATAATCCTGCTTCTTTATTTGTGGCAACTTTTATTGGCTCCCCTGCAATGAATATAATAGACGCAAAAGTCACGCCGGAAGGTATTGTATTTGCAGCGACGTTATTGCCGGGCAATACACAATCAATGCCATTAGGGACTGTCAAACTGGGGTTACGTCCTGAGCATTTACGGATCGTCGAAGAGCAGGCATTATTTGATGTACAAGTGGATATGGTTGAAGCGTTAGGTGCGGATCTTCTTCTCTATTGCAATACATGTGACTCGTCATCACAACCTTTAGTGGTACGCGTTCAGGGAAATACGTCGGTGAAAGTAGGGGATATGTTAGGCTTAGATATTCATTTACAGGATTTACATTTGTTCGATCCAAGTACCAGCAAAAATCTTTATTTTGATAGCAATCTTTTACAGAAACAAGAGGTCATTTATGCCTAAACCTTTGTCATCATTGACATTAGCGCAAGTAAAAAAAATAAAATGGTTACTCACCGATGTCGACGACACATTAACATGGCAGGGAAAGTTACCTGCTGAAACCTTGGTGGCATTAACCCAATTACAAGCAGCAGGAGTAAATATTGTTCCTGTCACAGGCGCGTGTGCTGGTTGGTGTGACCAAATGGCAAGGTTATGGCCTGTGCATGGAGTCATTGGTGAGAACGGAGCATTTTGGATGCAAAAAAATGCACAAGGCTTTACCAGTAGAGAAATGATTCCCATTGAGAAAATGAAGCAACAACAAAGTGAACTACTGCGTCAGTTGAACTTGCTCTTGCAAGACTACCCTGATGTGACTTATGCCTACGATCAACGCTTTCGGTTCTGCGATGTAGCCATCAATTTAAGCCAAGATCGTGAGCCACTTGCAGAGCATATTTGCGAGCAATTGTTAACCAAAGCGAGGCAACTTGTTGTTGACGGGCAGCAAGTTAATGCCGCGCTTAGTTCAATTCACCTTAATGTGTGGGTTGGCAATCACAGCAAACGTTTAACCGCAGAGAAGTATTTATTAGAAAATGGGGCAATTGCATCAATCCTTGAAAACGAGGTCGCTTATATCGGTGATTCGCTTAATGATGAAAGTATGTTTGCTTGGTTACCTTTAACTTTTGGTGTGAAAAACATTCTACCAGTTCTGCCTAAACTTGCTGCGAAACCTGCTTATTTGACCACGCAAAAAGGGGGTTATGGCTTTGTGGAATTAGCTGAATTTATTTTACAAGCAAAACAGTCAAATGAAGTGAATGATTGTTTGTTGTCTTCGTAGAAAAGAATGTATTGTTAGGTCTTGGATTCAAATAGTATGTGAAGCTAAATAACACTGACTATTTGCATCTAAGACTATTTCGTTTCAGCTTTAAAGGAAATGAGTTACTCATAAGCGCTTGGCGAGTCCGAATGAAAATCAAATTCGTTATCGCCTAATGCACACTGTTCCATGGGCTTAAGGGTTAATGATAATAGCGAGAGTCGCTGAACATTAACCGTTTCGTCATCTCTCTATTGTTATCAAATATCTTACGAAAACCTCACTATTTTTGATGCCATCGTTTTTGTTAACGTTTATCGCTTTAATGATATGGATAAGTTTAGAAAAACTTAAGTATCCAAGCGCTAACTTAACTAATCTTGATGTCATTCTACAATTGAACTGTTTTTTATAAATAGTCAGGTTGAGGTTAATTATTTAAATTAAATATGCTTTTTTCACCCGCAGCTACTAATTTATATTGGGGTTTAACTACGTTAATATGAATTGTGCCTAAACCCTGATGGAATGAAATAGACAGTTCATCTACCTCATTAAACCGATGCCTTGCTTGAAATATTATTTCACCGTTACTCGAATTATTATTCGGTAATACGATCCGTTCAATATTAATTTCTTTATTATTTATTGTTAAGTGTGTTTTTTGTTTAAGCGCTTTTTTTATAAATTGCTGTTGTTGATTAATGCTAAAACCGGTTGGCATTACGTCATCAATGTCACCCATTAGCCATGCTTGGTTATTTTGTAGAGCCGCGATGAAATGGTCGATGTCCGTAATGAGCTTTATTTCAACTTGACCATCTCGCAAAATAATTTGAGCATTTGTTTCTTTTAAAACGTGTGCATTAGCAGGCATGATGACTGTGATTAAAATGCAAGTTAACATCACCTGCTTTATTTTATTTAATAAAAACATTATCTCTCTCATTACAATGCGCTTTCTATGGTTGTTCGACAAATTAATGTGTTATTTGTTTCTAAATCTGCTCCCCAAATAAGTTTGGCATTAGCATCCCAATTGATATCATCGTAACCATCTTTAGGCCCGACAGAAGCTTCACTATGCTCTGTTGCATTATCCCACTTAGCATCATCAAAACTTGCCTTTAACCAATCAGCTGGTGCCTCATTGGAGATAAAAGAACAAGCACCAACCCCTGCCTGAGGATTAGATTCGCTTTCACATGATTTATTAAGCGGAGCCTGATGTAATACTTCGCACTTCCAACTGCTATTACTGACTGCAATGACTTTATTGATATCTGTATCAGTGAGTTGCAATATAAAGCCGCCATCACCCATTTGTTGATTTCTCGCGCCTATGTATTCTAAGCCGGTATCATTTTGCTTAAAGTCTTTTAACACTAAATTTAATTGAATGGGATAATCTGCTGAAAAATTAAGACTTTCAGCGTTAAATGAACGTTCAGTTGTAATAGAAACGGAGTCTTCAATTAATAAATCTTCTCCAATATAAGCGGCGAACCAATTATCAGCCCATGCTTCTAGTTTAAAATGATGATCGCCTTTGACTGCTGTTTCTATTTTATTTTTCACTGTACCTTGTGGTTCAACTGCGCGTTGAGGTTTGTTGTCACTATTTTTTTCACTTCGACAAAATGTGCCTGTTTCTAACTTTCCATCATTACTAATCGTTTTTTGTGTGAAATCGTAACAATTTTCACCTTTAGTAGAAGGCTTGTAAGTCGTGAAGTACTCTTCCCCTTGATAGGAGTAACTCATTGTTCGAGTACCATCTTCAGAAGCGATATGGGTTAAATTTTCAACACCACCAGTGGGTGGCTTAAGGTCTGCTCTCATTTTTTCCGTATCACCATTTAACGGCGATACTCTAGGTAGTATAGCGGTATCTACTTCGCCTACTAAACACTGAATAATATAAGGCGGTGTCGTTGACGTTTGGTAACGATAACCAAACGTTTTATCCGCTTGGCCATTACACAGATCAAGTTCGCCGTTTACAATATCACTGCCATCTGGATTTTTATTACCGTATAGCGGGTAGCCATCATATGCCCAACCAATAATGGCCTCATTACCTTTGTTTTTCATTGCCCCAATCATACAAGTCGGTGAAACATGATAATGGTAGTCATCGCCTCGTCCTGAATGCCCGCCACAACTATCTAACTGCCCAAGTACTAATGTATCGTGTTTTTCATCGTACTTATTAAGGTCTAATTCACCTTGAGATGAGTAGTCATAAATAGGCACACCATTGACGGCGACACCAATGGCTGCATCAATTGTCGTTAACTTATCAGCTTTTTTAGGTGTTAATTTAATCGGCGCAGCATAACCTAGTGCAGGAACAGGTATTTGTTCATTTGTTCCTGTAATGCCTGTCATCAATTCATGACCTGGGTAAGTATCGGACGCGATATATGCATAATTTTCATCACACTTAACCGATACGCTTTTGTTAAATCCTGCATCATTTATCGATTTTTTTACGGTCTCGCATCGAGCAGAATCAACCTCTACAATTGAATTCATATTAATTAACTGACTTTTAGGCTTTGGTTTTTTTCTAGGTCTATTTCTTTCTTGTCCACTTCGAGCATAGCTCACTTTCATTTGTGCAAAATCTATGGTGTTCTTTTTTATTGCTTGGATTAGTGTCGCTCTATCTGTTGCTTCTTTACCCACAACAATGGGAGCTGATAAGGCATATACGGTATAAATATATTCTTTTTTACCTCCACCTTTAGAGCAGGGTGGGGCATATTCATTTAAATTATTGATGCTATTAGCACCCATAGAACCGATTATTTGATTACTTTTAATCTCAGTTGTTTGTGCTGGGATATTATATAAAGTCCAATACCAATGAACGCCCTCGGGAGCATTATGATGCATTATTAATGCATAAGCTTTAGTACCTTCTGGTTCACCGCCCCAATTAAGAGGAGGGGTGATACCTTCACCATCACATGTGTAGATAATAGGTAACTGACCATCATCAAGCATTTCTGAGCTGTTTAAAAAGAACGTATTAGCATTCAATTTATGCTGTGATCCATTGTTGTCATTATTACACGCACTTAGTAAAAAGCAGCAAGCAGTGGTAAGTAAAATAATTCGTACATTATTCATTATTTAATACTCCGAAGGTAAAGTTACCTTAATTATAGTTATCATAACAACAGAATGTGTGGGAATGATGTGGGAAGTATATTTAAGATATTGTTATGTTTAATAGTAGACGGAATTAAAAATAAAATGGGATGATTATAGCGTCGGCTTCTTGTAATAAGTCCTATTTTTAGAGAGGCTTTTTTAGATCTAGATGTCGTAAAGGGAATAGCTATTAAAGTATTTTACTTAATACTACCGATAGAGGGTTAACCAAGTTAACCTCTCAAAATGTGTCATTTACACCTTGAATTGAACTATTTTTTCTTCGTAAGATTTAGATAACATAGTTAACGCAATGGGTATTAATCAATTTTTACATTAAATAATCCATCTCATGATTTCAGTTAGTTTATTGGATTGAGTGAACTAACGTTAAATTAACCTTAGTTCACTTCGTTAGGAGCACTAAACTTACTTGGGTAAATTATCTAACGCATCCGCCATGGTGATCAAACGGCTGAGAATTTTCTCACCGTCAACGCCAATCCCATTATGTTCGTATTCATTGGTTATCCACGCTTTACAGAGCTGCATATCGGCTAAGGTTTCGCGTGTATAATCTAATTCAACAAACATGTCATCGGCATAGGCAGCGCAAGCTAACGGTACAGTATTTTGGCTTAATACTTTCGCATCGTATAGCTGACCCCAATCTTGCTTTTTAGCTAAGAGATTAGCGGCTTCACATAGTGGTTTGAGTGTCGCTAATTGTTCAAACATCCAGGGATACACCATTTCACCGGTAAACATAAATGGTTGACCCGTTTGATAGTTAAATTGTGAATATTGCTCGCGTACACGATGGGCAGACCAGTTGGATGCTTCACCTTGGCAGTAAATAGATTCATGTAAAATCGCATACAAAGGGTTAGTTAAATAACCTTGCTCTTGTTGCATATCATTTAGGAAGCTATAGCTGAGTTGTCTTTGACCATTGACCTCGATAAAGGCACTTTCTAATAAATAATAAAGTGGTAAATGCGCATTACATCGACCTAAATTAATACCA
>Ga0055584_100005547_pt1 | contig 12368 bp, 9 predicted proteins | sample OSDHelmetaG_FD_58716 | JGI IMG/M metagenome (GOLD analysis project Ga0055584, IMG submission 58716) | Pelagic marine sediment microbial communities from the LTER site Helgoland, North Sea, for post-phytoplankton bloom and carbon turnover... | ecosystem: Environmental > Aquatic > Marine >... | reverse complement strand
AAACAAAGATTTATTCAAGCAAGCTATTGCTGAAGCTAAATCTGTAAGAGAAGCCGCTATCGCTAACGCCAAGGAAGCTTTAGAAGAATCTTTAACACCTCATTTAAAAGACTTATTAGCTGCTAAACTACAAGAGATGGAAGATGCATCTGTTGAAGAAGTAGTAAATGAAGTTGAAGAAGAGGTTGAAGAATCTGTAGAAACGACTGAAGAAGGTAAAAAATCTGATGACGATGCTATGGAGGAAGGAGATCACTCTAAAGAAGACGAAAAGCATGAAGCTGTAGAGGAAGAAATTGCAGAAGAAGAAGAAATAGCACCCGAAGAAGCTGAGGATGATTCAGAAGAATCTGAAGACGAGGTTGAAATCGAACATGAAGCCGAAGGAGATGAAGAATTAGGAGACTTATCAGTTGATCAATTCAAAGATCTTATTCGCGACATTATCGCACAAGAAATTGGCGGTGGTGAAAAAGAAATTGGTGCTGATTTAGACGCCGGTGATATCGAAGGTATAGGTGATGAGCCTGAAGCTATCGAAGAGCCAGCAGCTGACGACGAAGAAATTGACTTAGACGAGTTGTTAGCAGAATTAGAATCTATTTCTGAAGAAGAAGTAGAAGAAGGTAAGAAAGAAGACGAAAAGCATGAAGCTGTAGAAGAAAAAGTTGTAAACGAAGAAGAGGTTAAAGAAGAAAATTCTGAATTAACTGAAGCTTTAAATACAATTGATACTTTACAGAAAGAATTGCAAGAAGTTAATCTTTTAAACTCGAAACTACTTTATGTAAACAAAATCTTTAAATCTCATACATTATCAGAGTCGCAAAAAGTAAACGTTATTGCTGCATTTGATAAAGCAGAGACTGTTAAAGAAGTCAAATTAGTATTCGAAACTGTTTCTGAAAACACTGTTTCTAAAAAGAAAGAGAATGTAACAGAAGCTAAATTAGGAATGGCTAGCAAAGCAACAGGTACAACAGCTTCTAAACCAGAAGTAATCAATGAAGTATCTTCTGCTGTCCTAAGAATGCAAAAATTAGCTGGTATTATTTAAAACTAAAATTAATTTAAAACTTTTATTTCAATCATGGAAATTAACAACCTATTAGAAAGTTCAAACAACTTCAAAAGCTTACAAGCTGATGCAGGTCGTTTAGCTGACAAATGGAATGCTTCTGGTTTATTAGAAGGTTTAGGAGAAAAAGAGTCACCAGTAATGGCTCAAATCCTTGAAAACCAAGCTAAGCAAATCGTAGCTGAACAATCACAAAGTGGAACAAGCGCTATCGGCGCTGCAGGTGGTGGATCTGAGCAATGGGCAGGAGTTGCTCTACCTTTAGTAAGAAAGGTATTCGCTCAAATCGCTGCTAAAGATTTCGTTTCTGTACAACCAATGAATTTACCTTCAGGTCTTGTATTCTATCTAGATTTCAAATACGGAAACGATAGATTAGACAAGTCTGCTGACGGTAATATGTACGGAAATGCATCTACTGCTGAAAACAAAATCGGTGTAGACGTAGATGCTTCAGGAGGTCTATACGGAGGAGGATCTTTTGGATACTCTTTAAACACTGCTTCTGCTGCATTATCAGCAGTAGCTACTGGATCTGCTTCTTCTGCTTCTATAGCATACAATGCAGATTTAGATCCTGCTGACTACTTCACAGTGTCAGTAGCAACATCAGCCCTTGCAGGTTTAGATGACAAAGGCGTAAGAGCTTTTAGAATTTTATCTGGTTCTACAGATATTACTACTAACCCAGAATTAACTAACATCGTAGGAAGTAATGTAGTATTCGTTGCAGCTAAAACTGCTACTGCTGCACCTTCGATAACTGGTGAAGTAAAATATCACAAACAACCAGCTGACAATTCAAGAGGTGACTTTGAAGATACTTCTGCTAACTCAATCACAATCCCAGAGATTAACGTTGAGCTAAGAAGTGAAGCAGTTGTAGCTAAAACTAGAAAGTTAAAAGCACAATGGACTCCAGAATTTGCTCAAGATCTTAATGCATATCACTCTGTAGACGCAGAAGCTGAGTTAACTTCACTATTAAGTGAATATATCTCAATGGAAATCGATCTAGAGATCTTAGATATGTTAATTCAAGATGCAAGAACTACTGAAAAGTGGTCTGCTGAAAACAATAAGAACTGGAACGGATCTGCATGGTCTACAGCTAGTTCTGACTTCTACAATACTCAAGGACAATGGTTCCAAACATTAGGAACTAAAATCCAAAAAGTATCTAACAAAATTCACCAAAAGACTTTAAGAGGTGGAGCAAACTTCCTAGTATGTTCTCCTTCTGTAGCAACAATCTTAGAATCAATTCCAGGATATGCTGCTGATACTGATGGTAACCAAATGGATTTTGCAATGGGAGTACAGAAAGTTGGACAGCTTAACAGCCGTTACAGAGTATACAAAAACCCATATATGACTGAGAATACTATCCTGATCGGATTCAGAGGTACTCAATTCTTAGAAACTGGTGCTGTATATGCTCCTTATGTACCATTAATCATGACACCTCTAGTGTACGATCCTACAAACTTTACTCCACGTAAAGGGATTATGACAAGATACGCTAAGAAAATGTTACGTCCAGAATTTTATGGAAAGATTTTCGTCTCTGACTTAAATACTATATAAGATAGGATAAATGATTCTTAATAAAGAGAGGGCTTTTTAGCCCTCTTTTTTTGTTTTATGCTTAATGCTAAAACCTTACTAAAATAGTTACTATTTATATATAAACTGTACGTATGTCCAATATTTCTATATGGAATGGTAGCTCTTCTTTCTCAACTGGGTCTACTCCATTCGGATTCTATGATACTGATACTGAATTTCAAAGTGATGCTGATAAGGTAGCTGGCTTTTGCGCTACTAGATTAGGCTTTCCTTTGATGGATGTAGAACTTCAATCAGGATCTTTCTATGCATGCTTTGAAGAAGCTGTTACTACTTACGGTAACGAAGTATTTCAATATAAAATAAGAGAAAATTACTTAAGTCTAGAAGGTGCTTCTACTGGAAGTAGTTTAAATAATAAAGTAATAGATGCTTCACTACATAGAGTAGTAGGTATATCTAAAAATTACGGTACTGAAGCTGAAGTAGGAGGAAAGGTTACTAAGTACAGTGGCTCTTTACCTATATCAGCATCACATCAGAACTACGACCTTGACGATTGGGCTACTAACGAAGGTATTACAGGTAGTATTGAAGTAAGAAAGGTATTTTATGAATCACCTCCTGCTATTATGAGGTATTTTGACCCTTATGCCGGTACAGGTACTGGTGTTCAGTCACTAATGGATGCTTTTGACTTCGGATCTTTCAGTCCAGGAGTTAATTTCCTACTAATGCCTGCTTCTTATGACATACTTAAGGTACAAGCAATAGAATTTAACGATCAAATAAGAAGATCAGCTTATTCCTTCGAAATAAACAATAATAAACTAAAATTATTTCCTATTCCTAAGGAAGCCGGTAGTTTATTCTTTGAATACTACAAAGTTAACGAAAAGACTGCAGCAGCTATAGGAACAGACGAAAGTTTAATAACTAATGTAGGTGAAGTACCTTATTCTAACCCTACTTACAGTCAAATTAACAGCGTAGGAAGGGATTGGGTGTATAAATACACATTAGCACTTGCAAAAGAGCTTTTAGCCTACATAAGAGGGAAGTACCAAACAGTACCAGTACCTGGAGCTGAAGCTACTCTTAACCAGTCCGACTTATTAACCGATGCTCGTTCAGAAAAAGAGAGTTTAATCGCTAATTTACGTGAAATGCTTGACCAAACATCAAGACAATCACAATTAGAGCGTAAAGCTAATGAAAGTGAGAATTTAAATAAGACTTTGAAAGAAGTACCAATGACAATATACGTAGGGTAGTGAAATTAGCTAATATTATATCTGAAATTGAGTTCTATACCTACGAAGGTATGGTACAAGTACTATATGTTGATGAGGATTCAAGTAAAATAGCGGAGATAATAAGGGCTTTACCGGGAGTCACAACGGTAACACTAGCTTCAAGTGTAGGAGATAATAAAGAAACATTAAAAATAAAACTATTATCACAGAAATCAGGTATTGAAGCATTTAATGCTTTAAAAAGGAATGCTTTAACTAAGTACCCACCTATTAAAGATGTCGTAATAGCAGATAAAACTATAGAACGTAAATAATGCTATTTGGAAGTAACAGAGATTTTAATCTACTAGTAAACATTAACCGAGAGTTAGTTAAAGATATAGTTGAACAAGAAATACTATATTATAAGCTCAGCTTAGAGGATACTGTTGCTAATTTATACGGAGAAGCACTAGAAAAGTCTTATGCTGAACCTGTAAAACTAAATTGTCTTATTACAAGAGGAGATCAAGTAATAACTGAAGATGAATTTGGACCTGATTTAGGTAGAGAAGCCTCATTTGCTTTTATTAGACAGGATTTAGTTGATACTAACTCAGTTCCTGAGGTAGGAGATATAGTAATGTGGCATGAAGATTACTATGAAGTAGATACAGTAAGAGAGAATCAGTTGTTTGTAGGAAGAGATAGTAGTTATAACTTAACTTCTTACGGTGAAAGCTTTGGTTCCTCTATATCTATTATAGTAGACTGCCACTTAACAAGAGCAGATAGAGCAGGAATAGCAAGACAAAGATTATAATAGATGGCTAGAAGAAAAAAACCAACACCTAAATCTCAAGCAGAGCTTTCACAAGCTCAGATTTCCCCTTTTATACCGGGGACTAAAACTCCTATTGTTGATAATAAAGCTAGACAGGTTCAACGTAGGGTAGATAATGATACTATAAAAAGATTTAGTGTAGGATTAAGAGATATAGATGAAACTATTATATACTACTTTAATAACGTAATAAAACCATCTGTTATACAAAACGGTGTTAAGGTTAATGTACCAATTGTATATGGATCACCAGAAAGATGGAAATCAGTACAAAAAGATGGATTCTATAGAGATAAAAATGGGAAAATAATGACTCCTCTTATCATGTTTAAAAGAGATAGTCTAGAAAAGAACAGAAACTTAGGTAATAAGCTAGATGCTAACAGTCCTAATAACTTTGGTATCTTTAAAAAGCATTTTTCTAGAAAAAACGTATACGATAAGTTTGCAGTAGTTACTAACAGAGAGCCTATAGAAGAGTACTACGGTGTTATTATACCTGATTACGTAACTTTAACATATTCTTGCGTTATTTTTACTAATTACGTAGAGCAAATGAATAAGATTGTTGAAGCAATTAACTTTGCCTCAGATTCTTACTGGGGAGACCCAAATAAATTTAGTTTTAGAGCGATGATTGATAACTACACTACTTCTACAGAACTAGCACAAGGTCAAGATCGAGCAGTTAAAACTACTTTTAATATTAGTATGATAGGACATATAGTTTCTGATACTATCAATGCATCCATAGCAGGAATGAATAAATTTTATTCTAAATCAGCTGTTACATTTGGTTTAGAAGTAGCAGGAACTTTAGAAGAACTCTCAGCTAGAGCAAGAACAGCAGAAGCAGATACAGCATATAGATTCTTTGACCAAGGTACAGTAGGTACTCAACGTTTTGGAATGACTAGAGAACAGATAGAGTATTTAAACGTAAATTCAACGGCATTTGCCGATAGTGTTTTAACAGGAGCAGCAAGGTTTGATAATAAAACTATTATAGAACCACCAGCTAACTTCTCAGATGGAAAAGAAAGGTTTACAGTTTATATTAATGGAACAGTAATACCTAATAGTTATATTACAGTAACACAGCTGAATGCTGATATACTAATACAGCTTCAGACTAATAATCTAGGGTATACTTTAGGAGAATCAGACGAAGTAGTATTAGTAGGTAAATTTAATTAAGGATGGCATTAATTCAATGGAAACAAATAGAGAGTGACTTATCTGGGTCAAAAATACTTACAGGTTCTCTCTATGTATCTGGAGCAGTAGATGTAACAGGGGATATATTAGTTGATAATTTCAGTTTAGTTGATGCAACTCTATTTAGAAAAACCGGGTCATATTTCTCTACCCCAGAAGATATACATATATCAGGTTCAGTAGATTTTAATTTTGACGGAGTACAGGATTACTTTGCTATTTCAATAGCAGGAGAAGAGAAGTTTAAAGTTAATAAAGAGGGTGTAGTAGAGTATAAAGCTCAAACCAATACCCCTACAGCTGTTACTGGAGGATTGTTCTATAGTTCTTCAGATGCATACTTCTTAGGTTTTAATAGTTAAAGCTAATTAAAGCATATTTATAATATATAAAACACACCTTATACTATGGCAATTTGGAAAAAGATAATAGTTAGTGGATCTAATGCACATCTAAATCAGATTACAGCATCAGCAATTGATGCTAATTCACTGCAAATAAATAACAATTCAAACTTTGATGGCAATATTGTCGTTATAGGTTCTACTACTTTAGGTCAAAGTACTATTAATGGAAGCGCTACTATAACAGGTAGTCTTACAGTACAAGACCATATAAAAGGATATCAGTATTTAGCTCAAGATTATGCTGATACTCACTCCATAGCAGTTACTGTAGCTACTCAAACAACTGATCACCCGTATTATAATCAAGGTAGTACTAGTAAGTACGTACTAGACGGAGAAGAATCACCTTTTTTACAGCTAACTGAAGGTGTATATAAATTTGATCAGTCTGATTCTTCTAACAGTGGTCATCCATTAGCGTTTTATTACGATGCTGCTAAAGTAACTTCATACTCTACTGGAGTAGTAACCACTGGTACAGCAGGACAAGCTGGAGCTTCTACTACAATAACAGTTACTGCATCTACACCAACCGTATTATACTACCAATGTACTGCTCACCCTTACATGGGATGGGGTGTTAATACTAGTACCTATACTTTAACAGGTAAAACTACAGACGATTTAACAGAAGGTTCCGGTAACCTGTACTATACTGATGCTAGAGTAAAAGCCAAATTAACTGCAGAAGCAGTAATGAGCGGATCAGTCCACAGCGGACTTAATGCTTCCGGTTCATTTAGTGGATCTTTTCAAGGAGATGGTTCTGCTCTAACAGGACTAGTTACTAACTTAGATATTTCTGGATCAGATGGTTCAGGAGGTACTGTTGATCTTTTAACTCAAGATTTTACAGTAGGCGGTACTGCAAACGAGATAGAAACTTCTATTACTAACCAGACACTTACTATTGGTTTACCTAGTAATGTTACTATTGGTAATACTTTAACAGTAACAGGAGATCTTAACGTTCAAGGAACAACTACAACAATTAATACTTCTAACTTATTAGTAGAAGATAAATTTATACTATTAAATTCCGGTTCAGCTAATCCAGATGAAGGAGGTTTAGTTATTGATGAAGGAAATGGTCAAGGTCATGCTTTTGTATACGATGCGGATGCTGCACGTTTTGCATTAACAGGGTCTTTATCATCTACAGCTACATCAGTTGTACCAGATGCTTTCGTTCCAGCCATAGTAGATGAAAATGCAAGTCATACAGATTCTACAGAATACCAAAAAAATGGAAATATTAAGATAGATACTTCAGGTGATATTTGGATATACTCTTAATTTTTACTATATTATAATAAAAAGTTATGTTATGGGACTAATAAGCAAAGTTCGTAAGAAAGAAAACGATAAAGAATTTTCTAAACAAGAAGTAGAATTTATGTTAGCTAAGTTAAGATCAGCTACATACAGAGGAGATGAATTTGAAATGTTTTATAACGTTTGGGTTAAATTAACAGATAATTTAGATAAAATTAAAGATACAAAGTAATGAGAGAGCCTTTAGGGCTCTTTTGCTATTTATACGTATATTATAGGCCCGAGAGGGAAGTGGGCAGGCAATCCTGTAACCAACCGTAGTAGTACTAACATGCCGAATTGGAAAAAACTAATAGTTAGCGGATCTGATGCTAGCTTAAATACTCTTAACGTAAATAACGCTCTTACAGCGAGCGGCTTATACTACCCTAATGCGGACGGTACAGCTAACCAAGTATTACTTACAGACGGTAACGGAGTACTATCATTTGCTGATCAATCAGCTGCTTCCCCCGATATAACAGGATCATCACTTATTACAGCATCATTATCCAGTAATGTTTTAACATTTACAAAAGGAGATGCTAGTTCATTTAACCTTACTCTACCGTCTTCAGGAGGAGGTTCTTCTAATTTAAGTGCCACTGCACATTTAACCCAGTCTGTAGCATCAACAACTTGGTCTTTTGCTCATAATTTAGACGATAGATTACCAGTATTAAACGTATTCGATTCTAATTACGATGTAATAATACCAGAAAGAATCGAAATGGTAGATGAAGACAATATGTCCATTTACTTTTCTACAGCTAGATCAGGATTTGCTTCAGCAGCAGTTATGGGCGTTAGCTCATCGTTTGCTAGTAATTCTACAAATGCAAATACTGCATCGTATGTAGATTTTGATAATATAGATAACAAACCTACTTTAATATCAGGTTCTTTACAGATCGCTTCTGATATATCAGGGTCTTTCACAAATCTCAGCTCATCAATAGCTTCAGATGTAGAAGATATTATTGACGGGACTACAACAATTACTTCAGCATCCTATGCTATAACCTCTTCTTACTCAGAGAACTTTAACGCAACAGGAAGTATAACTATTAATGGGTATACTTTACCATTAACCGATGGTGTAGACGGACAAGCAATTATAACTGATGGAGATGGAGTACTTACATTCGATGATATAAAAGTATACACTCAGGTAAAAAATATCTCCGGTACTACATTAGTGAAAGGTACACCGGTTCACGCTACAGCCTCAGCTTCACCTCCTTCAGGAAATATCTCTGAAGTTATAGCAGCATCTGCTTCTTTAGGTACAGCTATGCCTGCAACTTTTATACTTGATGAAGATATCGCAAATGATACAGAAGGTAGAGCAATAGCAGTAGGATATATAAAAGGAGTAAACACTACAGGCTTTACTGTCGGTGATGTAGTCTATGTTGGACCAAACGGTGGCTACACCAATGTTAAACCAACCGGATCAGATTTAATTCAAAACTTAGGTGTTATTACTAGAGTTGATAATACTAACGGTGCAGGATTTATTTACGGTTCAGGTCGTTCAAATGATGTACCTAATATACTAGAGGGATATGCTTGGGCAGGTAACAGTAATCAAGTTGCAACAGCCACAGCTACATCATCATTCTTTGTAACAAGCGGTTCACATGCATTGAATGCCGATACTGCTTCTTATGTAGCTTTTCACAATATAGATAATAAACCAACCTTACTATCAGGATCGGCTCAAATAGCAGAAGATATTTCAGGTTCATTTACAGATCTAAGCTCTTCTCTAGCATCAGAATTATTAAAAAATACTACTGATACATTAGATGGAGATTTAACTGTGACAGGAACTGTAACAGCACAGGAATTCCACACAGAGTATGTTTCTTCGTCTATAATATATGAAAGTGGATCAACCCAATTCGGAGATTCATCTGATGATACTCATATTTTTAGCGGTTCGGTTAATATAGATGGAGCAGTAACAGCCGATTCATACACAGGTATATTTACAGGAGCATTATCAAGCTCAGCTCAAATAGCATCTGACATTTCTGGATCATTTACAGATCTTAGTTCTTCATTAGAAGGGAGAGTTGCAGCCAATGAATCGTTTAGTGCCTCTTTAGATACAACTTTATTAACACTTTCAGGTTCATTCTCCGGTTCATTTGTTGGAGATGGTTCTCAACTTTCTGGTGTAACATCATATACAGATGCTGATACACTATCTTACATCAATACATTAGGAGTAGTATCAGGTTCTGAACAAATTAATATAGGTAATGCTGCAGGAACAGCTTCACATGCAGTTTCTTCATCATTTAGTTTAACAGCTTCTTATGCTGCTAACGTACCTGAAACTTCATCATACGCCTTATCAGCGTTATCATCTTCTTATGCTTTAACTGCTTCTTATGCTGATTCTGGGGCAGGATTTCCTTTTAACGGAGATGCTGTAATTACAGGATCGTTTTTAGTTTCCGGTTCATCTGTAGACTTTACAAATGTCACAGCAGTATCTGGTTCTAATTTTAGCGGGTCCTTTTTTGGGGATGGTGCCGGTTTATCTGGACTCGGATATGGAGATACTAAAAAATTAAATCAAACTGTAGCTGCTACAACTTGGTCATTCAGTCACAATATGAATGAACAGTTCCCTACTGTTACAGTTTATAATAATAATAACGAAGTTATACAACCTTCTAAAATAGAAGGAGTAGATGCACAAACATTAAAATTATACTTTGGTTCAGCCACTTCCGGTACAGCAGTAGCAGTAGTTGGAGGAGTTGCAACCACTCAAGAAGCAGGTTTTAACAGAGTATTTACTCAAACATCAACAGCTACTACTTGGTCATTTGAACATAACTTAGGAAATCAATACCCTCAAGTTATTGTTTACGATTCTAATGATGAATTGGTAATACCAGGTAAAGTAGAAGCAGTGGATGTAAATAATTTAAATATTTATTTTGATACAGCACAGTCTGGTATAGCAACTGCTACTGTAGGCGGAACAGCTTTAACTGCTTCCTATGCTAATACTTTAGTAGTAACTGATACACTTTTATCTAGTCAAGGAAATACTGACGTAGATACAGGGACAGAAACTGTAGCAACAGTATCAGTAACTGATTACGATGGAGCTTTCTTTGATTATGTAGTTAAAGACGGCACTAACTACAGAGCAGGTACAGTAACATCTGTATGGGATGGATCATCAGTACAGTATAACGATAATTCTACAGCAGATATCGGTGATACTTCTGTAGTTACTTTAGCAGTAGATATATCTGGTACTGATGCAAGATTAAGAGCAACAACAACTTCCGATAACTGGAATATAAAAGCGTTTATAAGAGCAATATAATATGAAAATATTTGATCCAAAATTAACCGGTAGTATAGAAATACTAAACACTATAACAGGAGATGTTACATTAGCCGGTAACCTTAACGTAGAAGGTGCTCTAGGTGGTGCAGTTACTGGATCAGCTACAGCCTCTTATATTGACTATAGTAACATAGACAGTAAACCAACCTTAATATCAGGTTCAGCACAAATAGCTACCGATATATCAGGGTCGTCTACTTCATTAAGTTCTTCTTTAGAAAGCAGAGTATCCGATCAAGAAAGTTTTAGCTCATCTTTAGATTCAACTTATGCTACCGATGCTCAAGTATCAACAGCAGTTTCATCATTGAATGCAGCAACATCTTCATATGCTTTAGAAAATAGTATATCAGGTTCATTTACCTCTTTGAGTTCTTCATTAGCATCTGAACTTCTAAAAAATACCACAGATTCTTTAACAGGAGATCTTACAGTTACTGGAACTCTAACAGCACAGGAATTTCACACGGAATTTGTTAGTGCTTCTATAATGTACGACAGCGGTTCAACTAAATTTGGAGATACTTCAGATGATATTCATAACTTTACCGGTTCTCTTAACGTACTTGGGAACTCTACTTTAGCAGGGTCCTTACAAGCTCAACCTTGGTTGTTTAGACAAATGGCTAATCAGACCATATATGACGTACTAGATAATGGGAATTCAAATGGACCAAGTTGGAAATTTAGATATGATGGTAGTACTTCTAACAGATATGTTGATTTTGGATATAGAGACGGTTTTGGTGATTATTATGAAGGTTTAAAACTACTTAATAATCAAACAATAAGCTGGAGAGGAACTGATATAGTAAATGTTAATGGAAAATGGATAGGAGATATAGAATCTCTCAACACTATTGTAGGGACAGGGATTTATAGTGCAAATAGTTCTATTAAAATATTTGAAGCACAAAGAAACGGTGGAGCAGTAGCAGGAGATTGGAGCTATGACGATGCTACTACCGATATGTCTTTAGGTACTTCAACATCACATGCGTTTTCATTAAAAACTGGAAACACAAGAGCTTTAACTATAAGTAATTCACAAAACGCGACTTTTGCAGGAAATATTTCTGGAGTAAGAGGATTTTTTAACTCAGGTGCTACTAATGTTGTAGCGACTTTTACAAGTACAGATGGTACCGCAACTTTACAATGTGCCGATCCTACCGGAAATGTAGAGTTTGGCGCGTCTGGGAATAATTTTGTAGTTCAACCCGCTGGTGGTGTTGCTCAATTGACAGTGGGTGCATCATCATCAACTTTTGCAGGAGAAATTAGAACAGCCAATAGATTAGCAATAAAAGAAACTTATTTT
>Ga0055584_100005546_pt1 | contig 12368 bp, 11 predicted proteins | sample OSDHelmetaG_FD_58716 | JGI IMG/M metagenome (GOLD analysis project Ga0055584, IMG submission 58716) | Pelagic marine sediment microbial communities from the LTER site Helgoland, North Sea, for post-phytoplankton bloom and carbon turnover... | ecosystem: Environmental > Aquatic > Marine >... | reverse complement strand
CGGTTTTGCCCCCGGCGGTAAATTGACCGTCAATTCCAATGGATCGGTTTTAAACTCGAATGCCTTCTCCTCGCTTCCAAACCCGGCAGCCGTGGTGAAACGTACATCGATGGGCGGAATTTGCAAGCGGTCTGCTGTTTGCGGGTAAAGGGCCAGCGGGTAGCGAATGATCTGCCAGTCGCGGCCATCGATTATCCTGGTCAGTTTTATCGTTGTGGTATCGGTCTGCATCAGAAAGGCACCACTGACCTCCGGCAGGTTGAAATGTATATTGGAGAAACTGAAGCCGCTTGTTTTCAAATCCAGGTTCAAGGTGACCTGTTGCCCTGCCCAAACCTCCTGATCCTGTTCAATACTGATATCGACGCCGGCTTTGACTTCATCCTCCTGGGCAGGCAGGGCCAGCGGCAGCAGCAGACCTGTCAGCAATAAGACCCTGTGTAGCTGCTTATTCATTGCTGTCTTCTACCGGGGCTTCTTCCCTGGTCGCCAACTGGTAGTTGAACCGGACTGCCAGGAAGTCTGCCGGACGCGTTTCTACTTTGCGTAACCACATTGCCCGCATCGCATCCTCGCCCTGTTGCTGCTCCGCTGCGTCGATCACCTGCTCGCTGGAAGATTTGTTCACTCGCCCGCTCTGGTCAAATACGAATTCGTCAGCTGCCAGTTGACCACCGGTTCCACCATAGTCGTCTTCGGGCGGTGCCAGCGCCTGTTTTCGCGCGATTGCGATCTGCAGATTTTGGTCAGCCTCAGGCCAGTCGGGCCGCCTGGAGAGGGCTTTTTGATAGGCATCAATGGCCGCATCATATTGACCCAGCATGATGTTCGCGTTGCCCCGGTTGTAGTGTGCATTCGCACTGCCGGCACGGCCAAGCACCGAGGCCGCGCTCTCAAAGTCTCCCGCCATGAACAAAGCCGCCCCGATCTGTTCTGGAGTTGTGAACTTTTCGGCCGCTTGCTGATATTCACCCTTGTCCATTAGTCGCTGGCCCTGCTGATCCGGTGTAAACCACAGGTCTTCCCACTCGAAGGCATTCGCAGCCGGTGCCTGCACCAGAAACAGAATCAAAATACAAAACCGAATATTCATTCCACTGTCACCGCTCCGCCCTGCCGGAAAAAGGTCAACAAAATCAACGCCAGCAAAAACAGCAGGTAGTAACCGGAATCCTTCCATTGCTGACCTTCCTGTGCGGGCGCATGACGGATACTTCTTTCTATGCTGGCTGACAGTTTTTCGACATCACGTTTGTCTGCGGTCACCACCGTGACGGTTCCACCCATACTGCGGGCAGCGTCACGCAGTGAGCTCATGTCCAATGCTGGTGCCGGATGGCTGTGGGGTGGAGGAATCACTTCGGGACCCGCCGCCATGGCCAGGATATGCACCTCGACCCCGCCTTGTTCGTGGGTGGTCTCCAGCGAAGTCAGTTGTGAGGCATCTACACTATCGGTTATCAGGACAATCGAACCGGGAGCCGCTGCGTTTTTGAGCCGCTGGTTCGCCAACGCAATGGCCTGCGCAGGTTCGTCGCCGCTCATCGGCATGATGCCAGGTTCCAAGGCCCCGGCAAAAGAATTGATCACCCCGGCGTCCGAGGTCAATGGCATTACCAGGTGAGCACTACCCGCGTATGCAATCAGGCCGGTACGGACATCGCCTTTGAGCTCAAGTAAATCATGAATTTTCATCACGCTGCGTTGCAGGCGGCTGGGTTGAATGTCCGAGGCCAGCATTTCCGGTGTTACCTTGACTACAATGAACAACGCTGACAGGTCTTCGCTAAATGGTGAGGCTTGCGTCTGCCAGCTTGGCCCTGCGAGTGCCAGGATGCCAACCAGCCAGCCCAGCCCCAGGATATAGACCGGCCGCCAGCGGCCGCTTTCGTCGCTTTCACGCATCAGCAGATGCTCAAGCAGATGCGGACTGATCACTTTTTTCCATGCCCGCAGGGAATCACTCCTTTGATATACGAACCATACAAGGAAACCTGCTGGAACCAGGAGCAACAGCCATGCAGGCCGCAGGAAATGAAATTGCTCGAGGGATGCCGGGAAATCCATCAGCCCGCAGGCTCCTGTACACCAACTTCATCGTGCTGCCGGTTGCGTAGACGTAAGCGGACTTCAAGAAATATGATATAGAACAATGTCAGTAGCATACTTACGGCCAATGGCCATTCAAACAGATCGGTCAAGGGACGGAAACTTTGAGTTTCCACCTGTCGGGGGTTAACTTCGTCCAGACGGGTGTAAATGTCTTCCAGTTCCTGCCGGTCATTGGCGTGGAAATAACCACCGCCGGTGATGCTCGCGATATTTTCAAGTGTCTTCTCATCCAGTGCCTGCTCGCCGACCGCAGCGGGGTCCCCGATAGCAACCGTGTATACAACCACCCCGTTGTCGTGGGCGATTTGGGCAGCACGTTCGGGTGGTACAAGACTGCCGGTGTCGTTGCCATCGGTGAGGATTATCAGGACACGTTCCTCGACCTCACTTCGCTCAAACAGGTTGATCGACAGTCCCATGGCATCGCCCAGCATGGTTCGCGGTCCGAGCATGCGGATTTGTGCTTCTTTAAGTAGCTCCCTGACAACCTCCAGGTCATCGGTGAATGGCACTTGGACAAACGCTGCCGACCCGAACAGAATTAACCCGACCCGATCACCATCTCGACGGGCGAAAAATGTATCCAGAACCTCTTTAACGGCGGTTAGCCTGTCGACGGCATTGCCTTGTTTATCAGTAAAATCCTGTGCTTCCATCGAGCCGGAAAGATCCACCGCAACCAGCAAATCACGCATCGGCAGTTCCTTGATAATCGGTTCTTCAAGCCATTGGGGGCGTGTGATCGCCACAACGATAAGAGACCAGGTCAGGCTCAGCATCAGCCACTGCGCCAGCGGCCGCCTGGTCACTGCCACACCCTTTCCGGGTTGCAGACCGGCCAGACGTGACAGACGTTGCAGGAAAGGCACACGCACAGCTGCCTTGCGTTCATGGTGGGTTGGCAGCAGTTTGCGCACTAACCATGGCAAAGGTAGCAACAAAAACAGCCAGGGATGGGCAATGGTCAGCATCGTTCAGGTTTCCATAGCTGGTTCTGGACGGTTTGCCGGCTGGTGGTGTTTCAACCAGTGATGACTTGCCTTTAAAAGATCATCTGCAGCCTGTGTATCGACTTTGCTCAAGTCTCCGACAGAGTAGGAAATCTCATCCAGCAGGTCGGCTGTGAATTCGGTAAACGAGGGTTTGCTGACTTTTGAGTTTAGAAAGTCATGCCAGTTTCTACCCGTTAATGAAGCAAGCTGACTGCGCGGGTAAACCGAAAGTGCCGTCCGCTTGAGCAGGACAGGTATCTGCCGGAGGCCGGTGTCCCGGTTGTCAGTGTTCCGGATATCTTCAGCAAGCAACTGTAATTGTTGCAAGGCCACACGCCGATAGCGATTGTTGATCCAGCGCCGTACCCAGGTATAGGTGAGCCAGGTCAATATGACCAGTAACAACCCAAACAGGAAGTACCAGCCAATGGCCAGCGGCCACCAGCCAACAGCCTCGGGCAGCACGATATCATTCAGGTTTTGCAGGCTGGTTGGGTCCGGGGATTTTATACGTCCGTCCATCCTCAAAACCTTTTGGTGGCCTGGTGATGTCCAAATGCATCACGCAACTGATCAGCCACGGGAGTAAAAGTATCAAGCGTGAGCACAGGTATGGAAAACCGGCGAGAAGCGGACTGTATCCGCTCCAGTTTTTTTTCAAATTCGTTTTGAAAAGCCAGACGCAGTTTCCTGTTCGAGGTATCAGCCTCAAGTTGGCCCACGTCATTGGCAAAGCGCAGACGGCCGGCAGAAGGCATTTCCTTTTCCAAAGGGTCGTAAACCAGGGCAGTGAGCACGTCGTTGTGCTCTGAAAGCCGGGTGATATGTCTGCGTGTCTCGGAGTTGACTCCATCGCCGTCTGTGATCAGACAGACCAGGCAATCGTGCCTCGCCAGGTGGCTCACTTGCTTCAAAGCCTCATTCAGCTTGCCGGCGTCGGGCTTTAAATCGGGATTGGCGCTCAATGCATGGTTCTTTTTAACCACTTGTTTGAGAATCTGCATCACCCTTTCGCGGCTTCGGTGCGGTGGTATGACAGACACCTCGGAGTCATCGAACACAAGCGCGCCGACACGGTCCCCCACGCTCAGAACCCGCCAGGCGGATATGGCGGCAACTTCAGCAGCAACCACCGATTTCATACGCTGCCGGCTACCGAAAAACATGCCGACCCGTTGATCAATAAGCAGCCAGACGGTGCGATCTTTTTCTTCCGTGTAAACCCGGACATAAGGTGTGCGCGTGCGTGCGGTTACTTTCCAGTCGATATTGCGGGTGTCGTCACCGGGCAGGTAATTACGCAGTTCTTCAAAATTGAGCCCGCGTCCTCTCAGCTTTGATGCATGCCGACCACTGAGAATACTGTGAACGGGTTGCCTGGGCAGAAAACTGAAACCTGATGCCTTGTGTTGCAAACGAACCAGTTCGTCCTGTTGCACGTAAATGCCGGAAGTTTGAGCATCGCTTTTTTGGCTTTTTGTCTTATCCATAAAGAGAACTGATGGTCGATTTACGTGTTATGTGTTTCATCCAACTGAGTACCGGGGAATTATCAGGCTACAGCGACCAACTTAAGAATTTCATCGATCACATCGTTGCTTGAAACACCGTCAGCATTGGCCTCGTAGCTCAGGGCAATACGATGACGAAACACACCGTGCACAACGGCCCGGATATCATCTGGCAAAACATGGTCGCGGGCGTTTAACCAGGCATGAACGCGCGCACACTTATCGAGGCCGATGGCTCCGCGGGGGCTCGCTCCGATACGTATCCATGAGGCAAGTTTCTCATCGTAACGATCGGGGTAGCGTGTCGCAAAAACCAGGTCAACCATGTACTTTTCAATAGCATCTGAAACCTGAACGTTATTGATTTCCTTGCGTGCATCAAAAACAACCTGCTGGATAACCGGTTCATTATCGTCAGATGAACCCGATGGGCCTTCTTCCCCACGAACCAGCCGGATGACCTGTGCTTCAGCTTCTTCGGTTCCATAGTCGATATAAACATGAAGCAGGAATCGATCCATCTGTGCTTCCGGTAGAGGGTAGGTGCCCTCCTGTTCTATCGGGTTTTGTGTTGCCATAACGATAAACAACTCAGGCATCTTGTGGGTTTTGCCCGCAACCGTTACCTGCCGCTCTTCCATGGCTTCAAGTAATGCGGCCTGGACCTTCGCAGGCGCCCGGTTGATTTCATCCGCCAGCACGATATTGGCGAATATCGGCCCGGCTTCAAAACGAAAGGTTGGTTGGCCTGATTCCGTGTAGAGCACCTCGCTGCCGGTGATATCCGAGGGCAGCAGATCCGGTGTGAACTGGATTCGTGAAAAATCCGCGTCCATGTTTTTCGCCATACTTTTGACGGCCCGTGTTTTGGCGAGACCAGGCAGGCCTTCCATGAGGATATTACCGTTGGCAAGCAATCCGATGATTAACTGTTCAATGACCGCTTCCTGACCAATGATGGATTGTCCCATTCGGGTCTGGAGTTTGCGTACGGAATCAAGTGTGTTCATGCGCTAAAACCTGTGTCGTGAAAGGTGCCGGTATGTCAGGCGGAATGAATAGAACCGGAACTGGTGTATATAATCTACAAGAAATGCAGGCAACAAAAAAGGCGGGAGATCAAACTCCCGCCTTTGTATCAACTAGCCGGTTTTACTGACCGGCCCGAAACGGGTAACCCTCAAACATTTCGGCAACACCGGTCATGATGTCCTCTCGCAGGTTTTTATTTTTTTCCTGCACGCGGCCAATGGCAACACCTTCCCACAGCATACGTTTCATTCTGGGGTCAACCATATCGATATTGACCGTGCCCTGGGTGTACTGGCTGACATGCGTACTGGTCCCATACCCGTATCCGCCCCAGGGGTCGTACATGCCGCCACGGTAACCATAATAGCCGCCGCCATACATCATCGGATCGGAGGTAGTTGTCACCCGGGTTTTATCCTCCATACGAGCCGATACATTGAACAATACATCGGGGTTGCTGGATTTGACGTAACCCCTCTGCTTCATCTGAACATCGATGGCGTCACGGAACATCTGTCCCAACAGACTGGAGTAGTTCGGGTTTTCGATACCCATGGGGCTGTAATAGCCATAGGTTTTGTACTGACTGAAATCTACACTGCGATCATAGTCGGAATGAATAGTCGTGCTTGAAGCGCAAGCCGTCATCAATGCGAACGTGATCAACACCAAAAATACTCTGAATAATTTACCCATTGCGTCCTCCCGGAAAGATTTGCTTCCAGATATTGTGTTCATACTGCCTGCAAGCGATTATTTCAACTTCAGCTGTATCTTCTTCTTGTTAGCCATCAAACTGCTGATGTCCTTACCGGCACCTTCAAAACTTTTCTTCATTTTTGAATACTGGTTCCACTTCTCGACATCACTCGCCCGATACACCATTTCCTGGTCATCAAATTCAAACACCATTCTTACGAAAACTGATGATTCCTTATCGAGTAATGCTTCAACTGCTTTGCGGTCGGCGTTGGTGAGGTTGATTTCCTCGCCGCTTTCAGTTTTGCCAGTGATCACAGATTTGATCTGCTTTACGTTGGCCATGTTGTACATCGTTCCTCTGTAAACGACGTTTTTGTCATTGTTGTAGACCTTGGAACTGGAGATACAACCGGCAAGAAGAAGCATCGAAAATACGGATGCAGCCAATACGATTGTGCGGCCGAAGCGGCCTTTTGTGTTTGAAGCGCTTGTGGTGCTGGACATTTTGAACTCCTGATTACAGTCTTTAAACTTGCTTGAAGGTTATTCTTTAGATAACGGATTTAATGAATGATAGCAGCATTTCCTCACCGGTACGACGAGTGAGTCGGGAGTCTGAGCGTGTGTGTTCAAGGAGCGCGGCGTGTCCCGGTGTGGTCCACCAATCAGGAAGGCAAAATCGAATAAACAGCGGGGGCATTCAATTGATATACCCTCCGTGCTTCCATATAGTTTACTTATCCACAAGGAGCAGAGGTGCCAAAATGAAATCAATGCCGAAGTCTTCACCTGAGAAGGAACTGGTTAAAGTCCTTAATGCCGCAGACGTTGTGGAATTTCTCGAGTACCTGAAATCAGGAAAAAGAGTTTTCTGGGTCAATTTCAGGGCAGGGGTAGCCAAGGGTCTTGGCGTAACGGTGGGTATGACGGTAATTCTGGGCATCCTTGTCTGGGTGTTGACAATGCTCGTGGATCTTCCACTGGTAGGCGAGTACTTTAAAGAGGCGCAATCATACGTAACTGAATACGCAGAAAACACCAACTACAAAGCAGATTTCGAGGTAATGAATCAGCAACTGCAGGAAATCAATGAAAACATAGTGAAAGAGGACACTCAGACGCCACCGCCTCAAAATTGAGTCATTCGTTTTTCAATCTGATCTATTGAGTATGATTCCGGTCACGGTTTCATATATAGCCCAATTTTTTAATAATGATTCTCATTACAATCAAACTGTGAACATGATTTAGCCTATAATCGCGTTCTTTCTTAACAATGAGTAGGTTAACCATGCAGATTCGCCGTACCAAGATCATTGCCACATTAGGCCCCGCTACCGATTCTCCTGAAATGCTGGGCGCTGTCATCGAGGCTGGTGCAGATATTTTGCGAATCAACCTTTCGCATGGCACACATAAAGACCAGGCAGCAAGAGCTGTACAGGTACGGGAGGTAGCCCGTGGTCTGAACAAGGAGGTCGCGATACTTGCTGACCTTCGTGGACCAAAGATCCGAATCGAGAGATTTGTTGGTGGATCGGTTGAGTTGCAGACCGGTGATATCTTTACACTGGATGCATCGGCTGAGCCGGCTCCCGGAACGATCAGTCGGGTGGGTGTTACTTACAAAGGCCTGGCCGAAGACGTTTCCATCGGTGATCTTTTGCTGCTTGATGATGGCATGCTGACCATGCGGGTAAAAGAAGTTAAGGCGAAAGATATTATCTGCGTGGTCGAGGCCGGTGGTGAACTGGGTGACCGCAAGGGCATCAATGTTCAGGGTGGCGGGCTGTCACTGCCGGGCATTGCCCAGCACGATATCGAGGATATTCCACGTGCCGCCGCCATGGGGGCCGATTACCTGGCAGTGTCTTTCCCGCGAAATGCGGAAGATATGAACGAGGCTCGCCGCCGTTTGCGGGAAGCGGGCAGCGATGCGCGGTTGGTGGCCAAAATTGAACGAACCGAAGCCATCATCAACCTGGAAGAAATTATCGCCGCCTCTGACGCAATCCTCATTGCCCGTGGTGATCTTGGTGTGGAGATCGGTGACGCAGAATTGCCAGGTCTGCAAAAACGCATCACAAGAAAATCGCTTGAACAGAACCGTATTGTCATTACTGCTACTCAAATGATGCAGTCCATGGTGGAGAGCCCCATACCCACGAGGGCCGAAGTACTGGACGTGGCTAACTCGGTTTTCGATGGTACCGATGCCGTGATGTTATCGGCGGAAACTGCTGTGGGGCGTCACCCCCAAACGGTGGTCGAGGCCATGAACCGGATTTGTCTGGGTGCCGAAAGACACGATGAAACCCGCATGGGCTGTGACAGTTTGAACGTCCAGTTTCAACGTATCGACCAGGCCATTGCGATGGCGGCGATGTTCATGGCAACCAATGTTTCTGTGCAGGCGATTCTCGCATTGACGGAATCAGGGTTTACTGCGCAGTGGTTATCACGGGTACGTTCAGGTGTCCCGATTTTCGCACTGTCGCCATTGCGTGACAGTCTCCGGCGCATGGCGCTTTACCGTGGTGTGTACCCGGTTGCGAATAATATTCCCACCACCGATGTTGAAGTTACATTGACCGAAGGTGTTCGCTTGTTGTTACAGGAAGGCCACATCAAGGTGGGTGACCGGATTATACTTACGATGGGTCAGAATACCGACAACGAGGGCGGCACCAATTCACTGCGGCTGGTACAGGTTGGTGAGGACGGTTACCTGGAAAACAACCCCTCATTGAATACTCAGTAATTGCAGAGTCTATACTTCAATACATGAACGAAAGAAACTCAAGAATCACGAGGCATAGTGAATGAACGACCAATCGTCTTTACCGGTGCAGGACACCGATCCGGCAGAGTCCACTGAATGGCTGGAATCCCTGCAGGCTGTTATTGAGCGCGCCGGACCGGAGCGGGCCCACTACCTTTTAGAGTTGCTGGTAGATTTTACCCGTCGTTCGGGTGGTCATTTGCCCTACACGGCAACCACTGCATACGTCAATACGATCCCGTCCAATAAAGGTGCAAAGCTCCCGGGCGATTATGAAATCGAACGGCGGATTCGTTCACTGACCCGCTGGAATGCACTTGCCATGGTTTTGCGGGCCGGCAAACGTGGCGGGGAGCTTGGCGGGCATATTGCCAGCTATGCTTCTGCGGCGTCCCTGTACGATGTAGGCTTCAATCACTTCTTTCGCGGTCCCGATCACGAAACCGGTGGCGACCTGGTTTATATCCAGGGGCATTCCTCACCGGGAATTTACGCACGCGCCTTCCTGGAAGGCCGTCTCAGTGCCGAACAGATGGATAGATTCCGCGAGGAAGTCGATGGCGATGGTTTAAGTTCTTACCCGCATCCCTGGCTGATGCCGGATTTCTGGCAATTGCCCACGGTTTCGATGGGTCTTGGCCCGATCATGGCGATCTACCAGGCGCGTTTTCTCAAGTACCTGCACAACCGCGGGATTGCTGATACATCAAAACGCAAGGTGTGGTGTTACCTGGGTGATGGTGAGACCGATGAGCCGGAGTCACTCGGCGCTATTTCACTGGCGGGTCGTGAGGGGCTGGATAACCTGGTATTTGTGGTTAACTGCAATCTGCAGCGACTTGATGGACCGGTACGTGGTAACGCAAAAATCATCCAGGAACTGGAAGGTGTGTTCCGTGGTGCCGGTTGGAATGTGATCAAGGTTATCTGGGGTTCGCGTTGGGATGCGCTGCTGGCCAAGGACAAGGATGGCCTGTTACGCAAACGTATGGATGAGGTGGTCGACGGCGAGTACCAGAACTACAAGGCCAAGGGTGGCGCCTATACACGCGAGCACTTTTTTGGCGCTTACCCCGAGCTCTTGGACATGGTCTCCAATATGACAGATGAGGATATCTGGCATCTCAACCGTGGTGGTCATGATTCACACAAGATCTATGCAGCTTATGACGCTGCCACAGCACATACCGGCCAACCGTCCGTTGTGCTGGCCAAGACGGTCAAGGGTTACGGTATGGGAGATTCGGGTGAAGCACTGAATATCTCTCATCAGCAAAAGAAAATGGATGATGAATCCATACGTTCGTTCCGTGACCGATTTAAGATTCCCGTTCCTGATAGTGATATGGCTGAGCTGCCGTACTTCCACCCGGGTGAGGACAGCGTGGAAATCAAGTATATGCAGGAGCGCCGGGAAGCATTGGGTGGTTACCTGCCGCAACGCCGGGCCGGGTCCGAGTCGCTTCAGGTTCCCGGACTGGATGTCTTTGAGACCCTTCTCAAGGATACCGGTGAGCGTGAAATCAGCACCACGATGACCTACGTCAGGGCATTGGCCATCATGCTTCGGGACAAGAATATCGCAAAGAATATCGTACCCATCGTGGCAGACGAAGCACGTACTTTTGGTATGGAAGGTATGTTCCGCCAGCTGGGTATCTATTCATCCAAGGGTCAGCTTTACACACCGGTCGATTCTGATCAGCTGATGTTCTACAAAGAGGAGACGCGCGGTCAGATTCTGCAGGAAGGTATAACCGAGGCCGGTGCCATGTCATCGTGGATCGCGGCAGCGACCAGTTATGCGAACAACCAGGTAGCGATGATCCCGTTCTTTATTTTCTATTCCATGTTCGGTTTTCAACGTATTGGTGATCTCGCCTGGGCCGCCGGTGATATGCGTGCCCGCGGCTTTCTGATCGGCGGTACATCCGGTCGTACCACACTCAATGGTGAAGGCCTGCAGCATGAAGATGGTAACAGCCATGTAATTTCCAGCATGGTACCCAACTGCGTCTCTTACGATCCAACCTTTGGTTACGAGCTTGCGGTAATTCTGCAGGACGGTTTGCGGCGTATGTACCAGGATCAGGAAGACGTGTACTACTACATCACCGTGATGAATGAAAATTACACGCACCCGGGTATGCCTGCAGGCGCTGAAGAGGGCATTCGGAAGGGTATGTACCTGTTCCAACGCGGACGTTCCGGTAAGCACAATGTGCAGTTGCTCGGCTCAGGTGCCATTCTGCGTGAAGTGATTGCTGCGGCCGATATACTCGAACGTGATTATTCAGTCAGTTCCACTGTATGGAGCGCCACCAGTTTCACCGAGCTACAACGTGACGGTATTGCTGCGGCGCGCTATAACCGCCTGAACCCGGACGCAGATCAGCGTGTTCCGTGGGTGGCGCAATGTCTTGAAGGTTATGAAGGCCCCGTTGTGGCGGCGACGGACTATGTTCGGGCTTTTGCCGAACAGATCCGCCCCTACCTGCCACAGTCAAACTACACGGCGTTGGGTACAGACGGCTTTGGACGTTCCGATACACGTCAGAACTTGCGTCGCTTCTTCGAGGTCGATAGCAAAAATATCGTTTATGCAACACTGCATTCACTTTATGAAGAGGGCAGCCTGACGGTTGGTGATCTGCTCAAGGCTCGTAAGAATCTCGGCCTTGATCCTGACAAGCCAAATCCAATGAAAGTGTAAGCGATGAAAATGAAGTATAAAAACCGGATTGGTGGCGGACAGTGACTACTCAGATTGAAATAAAAGTACCGGATATTGGTGATTTTTCCGACATACCGGTGATCGAATTATTGGTCGCCGTTGGTGATTCCGTGGAAGCCGAACAGTCATTGTTGACGCTGGAAAGCGACAAGGCAATGATGGAGGTTCCTGCTACCGCTGCCGGTGTGATTATCGAATTGCGGGTTGAGGTTGGTGACACGGTTTCGGAAGACCAGGTCGTGGCCGTGCTTGAAGCCGCAGAGGTGACTGAAGCGGAGTCGCCTGCAGCCCAAAGTGCACCACCACCGGTTGAGGCATCGCAGCCTCCTGCCACAAAGGCCGCAGTGGCACCAACTGCACCGCAGCCTGCTGCAAGCGGGGCCAGACCAACCCCGCCATCTGCGGGCAGCCGGCAATCACCGCCAGTTCCAATGGATGGCAATACAACGTTGCCTGCCAACATTCCCTATGCCAGCCCGGCGGTTCGTCGATTTGCGCGTGAG
>Ga0055584_100005544_pt1 | contig 12369 bp, 12 predicted proteins | sample OSDHelmetaG_FD_58716 | JGI IMG/M metagenome (GOLD analysis project Ga0055584, IMG submission 58716) | Pelagic marine sediment microbial communities from the LTER site Helgoland, North Sea, for post-phytoplankton bloom and carbon turnover... | ecosystem: Environmental > Aquatic > Marine >... | reverse complement strand
CATAACAGTTTAAATTTAGTGCATTTTTAAACTGTCTCGTTTTTACGTAAGGCTACAGTTCATTAACATCATTTCATTGTAAAAATCAAAATTGATGTTTTCAAATTCTTTGTAAGATTTCAAAGTTTCTTTTATTTCAAATGTCTGTCCTTCTTGGTTCATTTTGACTATGTATTCACTACCTATATCATTCCTATTGCCCTTTACCAGTTCTATTGATTCAAATCCTTCTAACCAATCCTTCATTTTGCCTTCATCCTGATATACAGCCCATACTTCTTTGAGTGGTTTATTAACAGTCACTTGTGAAGAATATTCCACCTTTTTGATAAATGTCCCGATGAGCAAAAGACACACGATTAAGCCTAAAACCAGATAAAGTAGATACTTTAGATATTTCATTTTTCACTCTTTTTCGTTTAATAATTTAGTAAATTTTAATAATATGGGGCTAAACTGATATCCAAACGATCATCATTTCTGATCAATTTACAGTAATATTGGATTCGAAAAAGCGCAATACTTATGAAGCCAGTTTATCTTTTAGTTTCCATTTTGATTTTTTCTTGTTTTGATGCACTCACACAGAGAAGAGAACCTCTTGACATCACAATGGATTGGGAGTCCTATGATCCCCCATCAAGTTTAGTTGTGCCAGAGACTCCGACCCCGAAGGCAAAATTTCCTTTTATTGATATACATAGCCATCACTGGAGACTGGCAGATCAGAATGTGGATGAACTTATAGATAAGTTAGACGGCCTCAATATGCAAGTGGTTGTAAATCTAAGTGGTAGAGGTGGAGAGCGCTTAAAGGCAATGACCGATAATATCAAAAAGTATGGTCATGAAGATAGAATTGTCACTTTCACCAATATAGAATTGAGAAGTATAGATGAACCTGACTGGGCAGTTGAGACTCTCAAGCAAATGGCATACGATAAAGAAAATGGAGCTAGTGGACTTAAGATATATAAAAGCCAAGGCATGTCCAATGAAGACAGTCAGGGCAATAGAATAAGAATTAATGATGCTCGCATCGATCCTATATGGGCAAAATGTGGAGAATACGGTTGGCCTATACTCATCCATTCTGCTGATCCGAAGCAGTTTTGGGAAGCTCATGATAGTCTCAATGAAAGATGGCTAGAGCTCAAACTAAGACCAGGTAGAAAAAGAGAAAATGATAACCCCGCTCCTTGGGCTACGATTGTAGGTGAGATGCACGATATCATTAGAAGACACCCAGGTACCAATTTCATAGCTGCACATATGAGTTGGTATGCCAATGATTTTAATAAGTTAAGCGAACTCCTGGATGAAATGCCAAACATGTATGTCGAAATAGGGGCTGTAATTGCCGAGCTAGGAAGGCAACCACGGAATGCAAATAAGTTTTTTGCTAAATACCAAGATCGTATCCTCTTCGGAAAGGACAGTTTTAACCCCGAGGAGTTTCCTACTTATTTTAGAGTATTAGAAACTGATGATGAGTATTTTCCTTATTATAAAAGATATCATGCTTTTTGGAGAATGTATGGGTTAGCCCTCCCAGATGACATACTTAAAAAAGTATACTACAAAAATGCATTAAAGTTATTGCCACATTTGGACAGTTCTGTGTTTCCAGATTAAATGAGAATATCAACTTAAATTGATGAAGAAAAAACTGATTATATCATTTATTGGTATAGTAGTCATTTTTGTTGTAGGAATAATTTTTATTCATTTTAGCAATGATCACAATGAATGTGAAAATGTAATAGAATACTATGTCGATACAAACGGCCAAGAAATAACTTGTACGAAACACATCTGTAAAGAGAGGTTTAATATTTAATAAAATTGCAGTACCTCAAGAATAAATGGACCATTATAACAGCTGCTTTTATAGTAGTTGTGATTATCTATGGACCAACCTATTCTTTTGAATATGTCTTGGATGACAAAATTGTCTTTACAGAAAATAGTCAGGTACAAAAAGGATGGAATGGAATTGGAGAAATTCTCACTACTGAATCGTTCTCTGGTTATTTTGGCTCTCAACAAGATATTCTACCAGGTGCTCGATATAGACCTTTATCTTTAGCAACCTTTGCAATAGAAAATGCTCTTTGGGGAACGGATAGTACATGGAGTCATTTAATTAATGTCTTGTTGTATTTCTTCTGCGTTCTTACTCTTTATCGAAGTATTCTATTATTATTAAATGATAATGCCTCAGTTAATAAAGCATGGATAGCTGGACTATCGGCTTTTATCTTTTTGATTCACCCTGTTCATATAGAGGCTGTAGCTAATGTGAAAGGACGTGATGAAATCATGGTTCTTTTTTTTTCACTTTTAGCATTAATCTATATTTTCAAATATGTAAGGTTATCAAAACCTAAATACTCAGTTGTATCAGCTTTCCTATTCTTTTTGGCTCTTCTTTCTAAAGAAAATGCACTTACCTTCCTGGCTGTTATCCCATTATCTGTTTTTTTATTTACTAAGACCTCTCTGAAGAAATGGGGTGTGGTGATTGCATCATTAGCTCTGCCTACAATTATATATTTCGCTATGAGATATAATGCGGTTGGATATATTTTGGGGAACGCGACTCCTACTAGTATTATGAATAACCCTTTTGTCAATATGACAGGAAGTGAAAAGTCTGCTACTATATCGCACACTCTTTTAATGTATTTGAAGTTGTCTATATTTCCTTATCCTCTCACTCATGATTACTATCCATATCACATCCCAATAATGAAGTGGAATCAGATTACCCCTGTCCTCTCAGCGGCCCTTCATATAGTGATGTTTGTAGTTGCCATTCTTTCAAGAAAAAAGTGGAGAATTATTACTTGGAGTGTTCTTACCTACTTACTTACAATGACCATTGTGAGTAATGCATTTGTGGGGGTTGGCACCTTTATGAATGAGAGGTTTTTGTTTGTTTCATCTATCGCCTCATCAGTTTTGATAGCTTATGGTTTATTGAGTGTTTATAAAAGGGACAATCGAAAATTAAAATATCTAGGGGTGATACTATTTGCTTTTATCACGATTGGCTATGTATCTATAGGACTTCAGAGAGTGCCTGATTGGAAAAATGGATTTACCCTGAATGCTTCAGCTGTGAAAGTTTCAAAAAATAGTGCTAGGGCCAATTTATTTATGGGAACCACTTACTTTGATCAATATCAAAGCAGTCGAGAATCTGCCCAGAAGCAAGAAAATTTAAATCAGGCCAATCATTTTATATCTAAATCATTTGAGATATTACCTCAATATCAGAATGCTTCTAAAATGAAAGCAGGAGTCGCAGCAGAATTATTTAAATATGATAATGATTTGAATTCATTACTTAACACTTTTTTCAACGTTGCGAGGGTAACCCCAGGAACAGGGTTTCTTCATGAATATCTACGATATCTCAATGACACTCCTTCTTATTCTTCTGAATTGATCAATTTTTACTATAGAATTGGACATGATGAAATGTTTATGGCTCAAAAAAGAAATGAATGGGCAGCTCGATTCCTTTTATATGCATCGAAACTAGATGAGAATGACCAGAAAACAAACCTTGCCTTAAGTAAAGTTTACAATGCTTTAAACAGACCACAAGAAACCCAATACTATCTTCAAAAAGCACAAAATGTCTCAAATCAATAGTGATCTCATTTTTAAAATTGCATTGACTAAGATTCCAGGCATTGGGAAAGTGACTTCTAAACTTCTCATCAATCACTTTGGCAGCGCAAAGAAAGTGTTCAACTCTGATAAAAAGGCTATAATGAGTATTCATTCTATTGGTGAGAATGTGGCGAATTTGTTGATGTCTGCAAAACCTGAAGAGCTTGCTAAAGAGACCTTGAAACAATTAGAGTCAAACCCAGCAATAAAACCTATATTCTATACAGATGCTGATTATCCTCAAAGACTCAAACATCATGATACCTCCCCATTACTTCTTTTCATGGATGGCTATGCTGATCTAAATCCATATAGGACAGTAGCAATTATTGGTACCAGAAACTGTACTGAATATGGTACGATTCAATGTGAAAAATTAGTAGAAGGATTAAAAGAATATGGCGTACAGATCATTAGTGGCCTTGCTTATGGCATAGATGCATGTGCACATAGAAGATCTGTAGAATTAGGGGTGAATAATATAGCGGTCCTAGGGTCAGGGATTGATGTTGTGTATCCTTCCAGTCATAACAGCCTGGCTAAAAAGATCAAAACAAATGGAGCAGTAATAAGTCAATTTGATTTTGGAACAGGTCCAGACCGACAAAATTTCCCTGTTAGGAATCAAGTTGTTGCCGCTTTGAGTGATGTAGTCATTGTAATCCAATCGAAAAGCTCAGGAGGGTCTATGATTACTGCTGAATTGGCTAACAGTATGAGCAAGGATGTTTTTGCCTTGCCAGGACGTACGAATGATGAAACATCAGAAGGGTGCAATAATTTAATCAAACAGCATAAGGCCCACCTATTGCAATCGGCTAAAGATGTAGGATACATCATGAGATGGGAGCCTCAAGAAAAAATGGAAGCACAAATGCGTCTTTTCGAAGAACTGAAAGGTGATGAACGAAAAATCGTAGAAGCCCTTAAAGGAATAGATGCAATTGATATTGACACACTGCATTACTCATTAGGGAAACCTCTGAGCACCTTGTCTTCTCAGCTATTGGCTTTAGAGTTTAAAGGAATTGTAAAAAGTCTTCCTGGGAAGAGATATACATTGCTCTGATATCAGCTCAATTCCGCACCTACTTTTTTTAATAACTCAACTGTCTTAATCACACCTTCCTCTTCACTCAAATCGCGACCTTCATATTCCACATTAACAAAATCTGAGAATCCTGAATCTTTTACAATTTTCATGACTTTCACATAATCGGTATTGATCTCATTTCCATCAGCATCAAAATCATGACTCTTAGCACTTACTGCTTTTGCATAGGGCATCAAATCTATCATACCTTGATATCTGTCATATTCCTCTTCACAGCCATCTTTACCTCTCTTGATACAGAAGTTGCCAAAATCAGGAAGGGATCCACAATTGTCCATATCCACTTGCTTTAGGACATTCGCCATCCAGGCACCATTTGAAGAATAGCCGCCATGATTTTCTACAATAACATTGATACTTTCTTTAGCTGCATATTCTGATAGTCTACCTAACCCATCAATAGCTGCTGCACTTACTTCTTCTGCAGTTCCTTCTCCATAAGCATTTACTCTTATAGATCCACATCCAAGATATTTGGCCGCATGAACCCACTTGTGGTGATTATTTATTGCTTCAGTTCTTTTCGTGTCGTCCACTAGACCTAGTCCACCTTCTCGATCTATCATGATCAGATTTTGAATCAAATTGTGCTCTTTTGCCTTAGCATTTAGTTGATCCAAAAAGGCCATGTCTTCTGCCTTGTCTTTAAAGAATTGATTTACATATTCTACTCCATCGAAACCCAATTCTTTTGCCTTGTCAATAAAACTCAAATTGTCCATTTTCTTTGCAAAAAGAGTTTTATGAAAAGACCACTGAGCTAATGACAGTTTAAAGAATAAATCTTTAGAAGCTAACTCTACTGCTTCTTTGGTAGCAGCTATCACAGTTTTACTTTCTGCTTTGCATGCATTGAGAAAGAAAGGAACAACTGTCGCTCCAGCAACTATTACTGAACTTTTTTTAAGAAAGTTTCTTCTTAGAGAATTGGTTGATTTTTTCATTATAAATATATTTTAAAGAATTGTCTATTAAAGTTCAATTACCACTTTACCACTTACCTCTCTATTCATAAGAGCCATTATGGCATTTGGGGCTTCATCTAAAGAATAGGTGCCATGAATATGTGGTTTGATATCACCACTTTGATACCACTGTATTAGTTGCATCGTATTCTGCATAAGCCCATTAGGATTCCTTTGCGCGAATGAGCCCCAAAAAACTCCTACAATGTCGCAGCCTTTAAGTAGGGCTAAATTCAGAGGAATTTTAGGTATTTCTCCAGCAGCGAATCCAATTACTAGGAAACGCCCTTTCCAAGCCGTAGCTCTTAGTGCTTGTTCTGAGTAATCGCCACCAACAGGGTCGTACACGACATCTGCACCTTTGCCATCAGTAAGTTCTTTAATTCTGTCTTTGAGGTTTTCAGTAGTATAATTAATTACTTCATCTGCGCCATATTTTTTGCAGACCTCTAGTTTTTCAGATGTCGATGCGGCTGCAATTACTTTTGCTCCCATCAATTTTCCCAATTCTACAGCTGCTAATCCTACACCTCCTGATGCCCCAAGAACCAAAAGAGTTTCTCCTTTTTTGAGTTTGGCCCTATCCTTAAGCCCATGATAAGAAGTACCATAAACCATAAGAAAAGCAGAAGCAAGTGTATGTGGCATGCCTGGTGGCTTTGGAAACACTACATTTTTGTTAGCTACTACATATTCAGCCATGCCTCCCCATCCTATCATGCTTACCACCTCTTGACCTACTTTAAGATGTTTCACTTCTTCTCCAATAGACTCCACTATACCTGAAATCTCTCCTCCAGGAGAAAATGGAAAAGAAGGTTTGAATTGATAAAGTCCTTGTACTATTAAAACATCAGGAAAGTTAACCCCACAGGCTTTTATTTTTATAAGAACTTCTTTAGGTCCTGGTGATGGGGTAGGTAACTCACCTACTTTTAACTCCGAGGGCAATACCCATTTATCGCATACTAATGATTTCATAACTCTTGTCGTATTAGGCGAAATTATCTTCTTTTAAAATAAAAAAATATGTAACCGATTAAAAACGCAGAATGCAATATAATTGGCCCTGCATCTACACTCTCTCCTTTTACATAACTAATCACAGAAGCAACGATGACCATAAATTGAAAGGCGATCATAACATGTAGAAAAAGTCCAACCACTCCGTCAACCGTATAATACCTTAGGGTCCAAAAGCATAGTACTGCAATTGTTATAGCAGCAGCTCCGTACATTCTTGACATAGCTAGGGCCGTGCCTTCGGCTCCTTTCAACTGAGGAACAATCTCTGGGAATGTCAAAAGAAGAAGTCCCACAACCAGCTCAACAATAAGTGTCAAAATAATCCAAATCTTCATATTCTAAATGTTATTCAGTATTTCTAATTCAAAGTTTCTTACATCATTTAAGCATTCCAGCAAAGCGATGATAATGATAGCCATTTAATGCTATCAAGGGTAAAATCTTTCATGTTTTTCTTCTCTCAATGTAACAAAAGAACTTTTTTAAAGAAAAAATTTATGCTGAGGATAGGGGTAAGCTGAAGAACCTTTGTCTAATAACAGTAACTAAAAATTAGTTTACACACGAAATACCAATAATATCCTTCTAAAAGTTGAGAGATTTAAAATTAGTTTTACCCTACTATACCAAGTAAAAGCACCTCAATACCATAAGGTGCTTTTTTTATTCCCCTATTTTAAACACTCGAGAACCCTACTTTACCTCTTCTTGTTAATATAATAATTGAAAATATTTTAGTATCCCATCTATTCCTTTGCCTATAAAGCAATAATGTCTATCTTTCGCATTACCAGAGAGAATGAATTGATTCATGGCAGAAGTTAAACTCTTTTCAGGTGAAAACTCAGCTTATTTAGCCGAAAAAATAGCCTCAAATTACGGCGAACAGTTATCAGATATTACGATTAATAGGTTTAGTGATGGAGAAATGCAACCCATCATTAATCAATCTGTGAGGGGTACGTACGTGTTTTTCATACAATCTACTTTTCCCCCTGCTGATAACATGTTGGAGTTGCTTCTCATGATAGACAGTGCGAAACGGGCCTCAGCTAATTATATCACAGCTGTAATACCATATTTTGGATATGCACGTCAGGATAGAAAGGATAAAGCAAGAGTACCTATTTCAGCAAAGCTTATTTCAAACATACTTCAAGCAGCAGGAGCAGATAGAGTGGTCACGATGGATCTTCACGCTGAACAGATTCAAGGATTTTTTGATATTCCAGTGGATCACCTCAAGAGTGAAGCCATCTTTATGCCTTATCTGGCCACTCAAAATATGGAGAATGTAATTTTTGCTTCCCCAGACGTAGGAGGAGTAAAAAGAGCAAGAGCATATTCTAAGCATTTTGAAAAAAACTTAGTGATTTGTGATAAAGAGCGGAGAATAGCGAATCAAGTGGCAGCAATGACAGTTATAGGTGATGTCAAGGGTTTTGATGTTATACTTGTAGATGATATGGTAGACACAGCAGGCACCCTCTGTAAAGCGGCTGAAGTATTAATGGCAGAAGGAGCTAAATCTGTTAGAGCAATTTGTACACATCCTATACTATCTGGACCAGCTTTCGAAAGAATAGATGCCTCTGCAATAGAAAGGGTCTATGTCACGGATACGATTCCGCTCAAACAAACAAGTGATAAGCTCACTGTACTTTCTTGTGCGGATCTTTTCGCAAAGGCCATCAGAAATACACATGAGTACCGCTCTATAGCAGCCCTCTTTATGGATGGCATGTAAAACTCTTTCTTTTGAAAAAAACATATTTTATTTCTGATTTTCATCTAGGAATAGACACGAATGTGCCCAGTAAAGTCAGGGAAAGATATGTCGTTCATTGGCTTGACTGTATTAAAGAAGATGCGGCGGCGATCTATTTTTTAGGAGATATTCTCGACTATTGGTTTGAATACAAATCCGTTGTCCCAAAAGGGTTTACTCGTCTATTTGGTAAGATTAGTGAATTGACAGATAGGGGAATATCGATTGAATGGTTCATCGGGAATCATGATATGTGGACATTTGGATATTTTGAGAATGAGCTCGGAGTAAAAATTAAAAAGACGCCTGAGTTAAAAGTTATAAATAATAAAGTATGCTATCTCTGCCATGGTGACGGGTTAGGTCATGGTGATTTAGGTTATAAGATCATCAAAGCCATTATTTCTAATCCTTTATGCCAATCTTTATTCACTCTTATTCCATCAAGTTTAGGAATATGGATGATGAAAAGCTCTAGTAAAGGTAGTAGGTACAGACAGAATGTACATTCAAAAAAAGAGAAACTAAAAGATGAAAGACTGCACCAGTATTTTGAAGAATTCTCAAATGACGAAAAAGTAGATTATTTTATATATGGACATCTACATCATGGAGAAATCCGTACTCTCTCAAATGGATCAAGTAAATCTATTAACTTGGGAGATTGGACATCTCTTTGGACTTATGCAGAAATGAATGAAAAAGGAGAAATAGAATTAAAAAAACATCCTATACCTTCATGATATCAGCTTCTTTTGCTTCGAGGATTTTATCTATTTGATCGTATCCTGTTTTTACCATCTTATCAGCGGTCTCCTCATCTTTTTTCCCAGCATCTTCTGGATAACCATCTTTTACTTCTTTTTTGACAAAGTCGATGAGTTTATGTCGAGCAGCTCTCATAGAAACTTTAGCATCTTCGCCGTAGACTTTGGTTTGTTTTACAAGCTCTATTCTTCTTTCTTCCGTCAATGGAGGTATGGAAATTCTTACGAATTCACCATCATTCATTGGAGTGAGTCCAAGATTAGCTTGAAAAATAGCCTGTTCAATAGGAGCTAGCATGGATTTTTCCCATGGTTGGATAGAAAGTGTTCTGCTGTCAGCAGTGCCAATATTAGCTACTTGACTTAATGGAGTGGCATTTCCATAGTAATCCACTTGTATTCCATTCAAAATAGATGGCGATGCTTTTCCTGTTCTGATTTTCATCAATTCCTGCTTCAAGTGATCCAATGCTTTGTCAATGGCCTCCTGAGTTTTTTGCTTTAGACTTACGATAGTTTCTTCCATACTTATCTAATAAACTGTAATGCAATGATAAAAAGTTCTCAATTAGGATTGAAATTGAACATAAAAATATTTTTGGAATCGACATTAATTATAATAAAGTCCTTTAATTTTTAAAGCCATTGAGAACAATTCAAGCTCTTGATTTGGGGTTTGTTTAATGGACTAATTCCTTTAATTTCAGATTTCGTATAAAAGAAAAACTATCTCATGGCAGCATTTAATATCAATGTGAATGGCACAAATAGGTCTGTGGACGTAGATGCCGACACTCCAATACTCTGGGTACTTAGAGACGAATTAAATTTAGTAGGAACAAAATATGGCTGTGGCATCGCTCAATGTGGTGCATGTACAGTACATCTTGATGGTACTGCAGTAAGAGCTTGTCAGGTTAGAATATCTGATGTGTCTAATAAAAAAATCACTACAATTGAAGGCCTTTCTGATGACCTTCATCACCCTGTGCAACAGGCTTGGATAGAACATGACGTTCCTCAATGTGGATACTGTCAAGCAGGTCAGATTATGACTGCAGCAGCATTTTTGAAAGAAAATAAAGCTCCATCAGATCAAGACATCAAAGAAGCCATGAATGGAAATATATGCAGATGTGGTACATATAACAGAATTCAGGCAGCTGTAAAAACAGCTGCTAAAAACATGTAAATATTACATGTAGCAATTCAAAAATTTATTCATTAAATAGAATACATATCATGTCAACAATAAACAAACAACTTAAAAGAAGATCATTTCTAAAAGCATCGGCTGCTGCAGGAGGTGGAGTGGTAATTGGATTTACGTTTTTGGCATCTTGTAAACAAGAAAAAGTTTTCAACTATGCAGATCTTCCAACTCCGTCAATGCCTGATAACTGGATCACGATGTCTGGATATATTAAAATAGGTGAAAATGGTACTATTAGTATTATGAATCCAAATCCAGAAATAGGACAAAATGTAAAAACATCTATGCCTATGATTATCGCAGAAGAGCTAGATTGTGATTGGGACGATGTAATTGTTGAACAAGCACCTCTGGACACAGAAAAATATAAAAGACAAGTTGCAGGAGGTAGCCAATCGATACGTCATGATTGGGATCTTCTGCGCAAGACAGGAGCAACCGCTAAAGCAATGCTTATTTCAGCTGCAGCTAAAAGATGGGATGTAGATCCATCTACACTCACTGTAAATAGTGGTGTAATCACAAATGGTAAAGGAGAAACGCTGGGATATGGTGATGTGGCAGCAGATATAATAGATATGGAGTTACCAGAAGATGTTCCATTGAAAGATCCTAAAGATTTTAAGATCATTGGAAAAAACACTTCTAATGTTGATTTGAAAGGAATCCTAACAGGTCAGCCGCTTTTTGGTATAGATACCAAAGAAGAGGGAATGGTGTATGCTTCTATGATCAGGCCACCTGCATTCGGACAAAAGCTAGTAACATATGATGATCAGGCTGCGAAGTCTGTAAATGGAGTGTTGGATGTAGTCCAAATAGATAATAAAATTGCAGTTATTGCTAAGTCAAATTGGCCTGCTATAAAGGCTAAAAAATTAATTGTTGCTACATGGGAAGAAGAAAGTGAGTTAGAAAATAGTATTGGCCATGATTCTGATATGAATGAATTGTTAGTTCAGGGCTCTGAGGAACCAAGAAGAAAAGATGGAGATGTAGAGAAGGCTTTTGCAGAAGCAGATGAAGTTTTAGAAAGGGTTTATGAAGCACCTTATTTGCCTCATAATTGTCTAGAGCCTATGAACTATTTTGCTGACGTTAGAGAAGATAAAATCTATACCAAGGGGCCAATTCAGACCCCTCAATGGACACAAAGTAGAATTGCAGGAGTCACAGGCCGTGAGGCGAGTGAAGTTTCTGTTGATCTGACTCGCATGGGTGGTGGTTTTGGTAGAAGGCTGTATGGTGATTTTGCAGAGGAAGCCGCTCAAATTTCTCAAGCAATAGGCAAACCAGTTCAACTTCTATTTACCAGAGAAGATGATATGACCGCAGGAACTTTTAGACCTGCAAGCAAGTATAAAATAGCTGCAAGCATTAAGGATGGTAAAGTGACAGGATATAAACTGACTGAAGCTTGTATGAGTGCTAATATGTACGGACTTATTCCCAATTTTTTTCCAGCAGGAGCAATTCCTAATTATCAAGTGGAAACAGTTAATAAGGAAAGTAATATTACAATTGGTGCATGGAGAGCTCCTTATACCAATTTTTTAGGGTTTGCAGAACAAAGTTTCTTTGACGAACTAGCTGATCTTATGAAAGTTGATGCAGTGCAACTAAGACTAGATCTTCTGGAAGATGCAAAAGGTCCCGCAGAAAAGGACGATAGAATAGAATATTCTCCTGCAAGAATGCAAGAAACAATAAAACTTGCAGCAGAGAAAGGTGGATGGGGTGTAGATGAACCAGGTGTCTATAAAGGATTTTCTGCTTATTATTCTCATAACACTCATGTTGCAGAAGTTGCCAATGTGATAATGAAAGATGGC
>Ga0055584_100005541_pt1 | contig 12370 bp, 10 predicted proteins | sample OSDHelmetaG_FD_58716 | JGI IMG/M metagenome (GOLD analysis project Ga0055584, IMG submission 58716) | Pelagic marine sediment microbial communities from the LTER site Helgoland, North Sea, for post-phytoplankton bloom and carbon turnover... | ecosystem: Environmental > Aquatic > Marine >... | reverse complement strand
AAAATTATTTGGAAATTATGTAGGATTTTTTACTCTTTTAACTATCGCAACTAGTAATCTATTATTTAGAAATAGCATAGAATTTCAAACTGAAAGTATTTTTTCTTTATTTATTTTAGTTGGGGTTTTTTATCTAATTAAATTTCTTAAAACAAGAAACAATAATTATTTAATTTTATCAAGCATAATTTTTACATTATCAGTATGGATAAGATTAAACGGGTTAGTTGCTTTTCCTCTAGAGATTTTTATTATTAGCATATATCTCATATACACTTGCGTAATAAAAAATAAAAAATGGGAAAATTTGAAAAGAGATAATTTAAAAAAATACTACAAACATAAAATCGACAGAAAAACAATTTTAAAAATTTCTTTAATTTTAATTATTCCATGGTCATGTTTTTTTATTTCATATGTAGTGTATTTTGATTATAATTTTGGTAGTCCATTAAATAATTATGGAGAAATTAATAAAGCCACAGATAATAATTATGATGCATCTCTTTCATCCATTCTGAAATTTGAGCACAAAGATTATGAAAATGTAAAACAATATTCAAAATATTTACTACCTTATCAGATTCCTGCAATGTATAATAATTCTAGTGAAAATTTTGATAATGCATTAGGCAAGAATTGGATTGGGTTAATTTCAATTAGTTCATTATTAATTATTACAGGAATATCATTTTATACAAAGCATAAAAGAACAGAAATTTTTATTTTGACAATTTTTGTGTTTAGTATTGTATGGTTTTTTTCATCAATTACTTCGGAATATAGAGCAGATCAAGGGGTTGCAGGTAGATACATGCTTCCTGCTTTTGTTTTATCCACTATGATTTTTGGATATTTTTTACAAAAAATAATAGGACTCAGCATTAATAAAAATAAAGTAATTTTAAAGAGGTTAGTAAGATTTTCAAAGATTAATTTAATTATAATTTTAGGAGTTTTCTTTATTTTAGCATTTTATTTTTCAAATCCAGTTCAAATTATAATAGAAGAAGGATGGCAATTTAAAAATCCTGAAGAATTTTCCAAAAAATATCCTCTTGATTTGGAAGGATTATCTGATGATAGCATAGTAGTTACAATAATGGGGGTTAGAGCAGTAGAGTATGGTTTAATCTCTTTTAATCCCATAGAAAATGGAGAAATTTCTTCTGACTCAATTAAATTATTAGAAAAAATAATCAATGATGGAAATAATGTTTATATGTTTAAAAGACCATATACTGTAGCTGAAAAGGATTTAATGAATGATTTCATTAACAATTATGGATTTACATTAAGTGATCATTCCAAAACATTTTGTAAAATTGAATTAACGAGTAATAATAAAATATCAAATGAAAATTGTATCGATAATCCTCCAATACGAATAAAATCAAATTAATATTATTAATTAGTATCAATAAGATAAAAATTAATTTTTTTGAACAATTCATTCTAAGATAATAAAAGATTAAATTTTGAAATATTTGATATTACATAATAAATAGATCAGAATTTTTTATTTTAGGGAATAATATTTTTACACATTTTTAAGCAAAAAGAAAATTAAGAAATTATGAATATTAAAAGAAAAAGTCCAAATATTTTAATTAGAACCGCAGGGGGAAAAGAAACTAATCAAGAATTAGGGTTAGGGCATATTTATAGAAGTTTAAATTTAGCTAAAGAATTAAAACCAAATAAAATTAATTTTTTATTAGAAGATTTTGGAGGGGCAAAAAAAATTATTGAAGAAAATGATTTTACAAATATTAAGACAATCAAAAAAAATATAGGGTTAGAAAAAGATATTCAAATCACAAAAAAATATTTGGAAGAAGAAAAAATCAACATATTAATTGTTGACAGATATCATGTAAGGAAAAATTATTTAAAAAAATTACAAAAATATGTCAAACTTGTTGTTATTTCAGATTTAATGAATATTGAATATACAGCAGATTTAGTAATAAACGGATTCATTGGATTAAAAAATCATATTAAAATAAATTCTCATAATTCTAAATGTCTGTTAGGTCCAAAATATCAAATTCTTGATAAAAAATTTTCTAATAAAAATAAGATAAAAAAAGAAAATTATGATCTATTAGTTTCGTTAGGTGGATATGATGGAAAAAATAGTATAGATGTAATTCTCAAATATATTCAACCTTATATTTCTGAAATTAAAACAAAAGTTATTGTTGGGCCAATAGGAAAAAAATCAAAAATGGTTAATAATTTTGAGAGAAAATATTCAAAAACTTTGAAGATTGTTAAATTTACTAAAAATATGAAATGCGAAATAGAGAATGCGAAGTTTGGAATTTGTGGTGGTGGAATTACATCTTATGAATTTGCATGCATGAATAAGCCATTTGGAATAATATGTGTTGAAAAACATCAATTACAAACTGCTAAACAATGGGAAAAAAAAGGTTATGCAGTAAATTTTGGATTAAGTGTAAAGTCAACTGAAATTGATAAATTTTTACAAAATATTGCCAAAAATGAATTGCCGTTTACGATTAAAAATAGAAAACTAGTAGATGGAAAAGGATCATTAAGGGTTGCTCAAGAAATACTTAAAATTCGGTAATAAAGAATTTCAATTGGAATGAAGAGAATTTTAGTTGTTTGCGCACATCCTGATGATGAAACTCTTGGAATGGGAGGTACAATTGCCTTGCATACTGGAAAAAAAGAGAACGTATTTGTATTAATTATATCTGAAGGAGAATCAGCTAGAGGTAAAAATAAATCAAAAATTACTCAAAGAAAAAAACAGGCTGAAAAAGCTTGTGAATTATTAGGAGTAAAAGAAATAAAATTTTTAGATTACGCAGATCAAAAGTTAGATACAATTCCTTTATCAGAATTATCAGGAAAAATTGAAACTGTGATAAAGAAATGGAAACCAAATACAGTATACACACATTTTTGGAATGATATCAATCAAGATCACCGACAGGTATACGAAGCAACCGCAATTGCTGTACGACCAATTCCAAAATCAAAAATTTCTCAATTCATAGTTTTTGAAACACCATCTTCCACAGAATGGGGAAGTAAAAAAAAGAGTTTTTCACCTAATTTGTTTATAAATGTCACGGAAGTTATGAATAAAAAATTACAAGCTTTTAGTAAATATAGAAACGAAGTGATGTCATATCCTCATCCAAGGTCTAAAAAAAGCATTATGAATAGAGCAAAATTTTGGGGAAATACAGTAGGTTTGGAATTTGCAGAATCATTTATGCTTGTAAGAGAAATCAAATAATGAGTATTATTTTAGTATAGAAACTACAAAATCAATTTCTTTATTTGTCATTTTTGGAAAAATTGGCAAACATAAAACCTGATCTTTAAGGATATTAGAATTAGAAAAGTCATCTTTATTTTTATAATCATCTTTAAATTCAGACATTAGGTGTAATGGGTAATATTGTACACTACTTCCAATTCCATTTCTATGAAGTTTAGTAAATAATTGATCCCTAGTCAACGGATATTCTTCATCAATTTTGATTGTATAAAGATGATAAATATGATTTCGCAGTTTTTTTGTAGATGGAATAGTTATGCCTTTAATTTTTGAGATCTTTTTATCATATTTTTCTGCAATTTTTTGCCTAAGTTTGTTTATTTCATCTAATCTTTGAAACTGAGATAATCCAAGGGATGAACGAATTTCATCTAATCTATAATTATATCCTAAATCAACAACATCGTATTTCCATTTTGCTTTCTTTTCACGATCTTTAGCTTGAATGCTCATTGCTTGAGAACGTAATAATTGGATTTTTTCAAATATTTTTTTAGATTTAGTAGTAACCAATCCACCTTCACCAGTTGTGATTACTTTAGTTGCGTAAAAGCTAAAACAACCAATATCCCCAATACTACCACATTTTTTTTGGCCATATGTTGAACCTAATGAATGAGCACAATCTTCAACAACATGAAGATCATGTTTTTTAGATATTTGAATAATTTCTTTCATATCACAAGATTGTCCACCAAAATGAACTGGTATAATTGCTTTAGTTTTTTTAGTAATTTTACGTTTTATTTCATTTGTAGATATATTGAAAGTGTCAAGATCGACATCAACAAGAATAGGTTTAGCCCCACAGTATCTTACTGCATTTGCAGTTGCAACAAAAGTAAAAGTAGGTACAATCACTTCATCGTTTGGTCCAATCCCAAGTGAACGCATTGCAAGATGTAATGCATGTGTTGCACTTCCAACACCTGAAGAAAATTTTGTACCCAAATAATTTTTTAATTCATTTTCAAAAATTTTTAAGATAGGTCCATTTGTTAACCATCTGTTATTCAGAGCATTAATTACTGAATTTTTATCATTTTGATTAATCCAGGGTTTGAAATAAGGAATTTCCAACATATTATTAATTTCACTATCGTTTATAATCGATTGTAAATCACTTTTAGACAATTATTTCATAAATTTATTGTAGACAAATACATTGAAATAATAAAAATAAAGATAAATTGTGAAAACAGATGAGGATTTTAGTTACTGGAGGAGCAGGTTATGTAGGCTCCTTACTATCAAGAAAACTACTTGCTAAAGGATATCAAGTTCGAGTAATGGATGCTTTGTGGTATGGAAAACAATCAATTTCAGATTGTTTGACGCATGAAAATTTTGAATTAGTTGAAGAGGACATAAGAAATCTTACATCTACAGTTAGAGCAATGAAAGATGTAGATGCAGTAGTTCATCTAGCATCAATTGTTGGAATGCCTGCATCAAGTATAGAACCAAGAACAAGTGAAGAAATAAACTATCTTGCAACTAAAAATATTGCAGAATTATGCCAACTACATGGAATTGGAACATATATTTTTGCAAGTACATGTTCAGTATATGGTTCTCAACCAGAAAAAATTATTACGGAAAAATCAAAAACATCTCCTTTAGATTATTATGCAAAACAGAAATTTTTATCTGAAAGAGCAATTGGATGGTTAAATACGGCACCAACTATTCTCAGATTTGGAACTCTGTTTGGTTTATCACCAAGAATGAGATTTGATTTAGTAATTAATTTATTTATTGCAAAAGCTCTCAAAGAAAAAGAAATCACAGTGTTTGGAGGAAATCAATATAGACCATTTTTACATGTCGAAGATGCTGCAGATAGCATTATTTTTGCATTAGAAAAAGATCTTACTGGAACATACAACATAATGACAGAAAATTTTACAATTTTGAACGCTGCTGAAAAAATTAAAGAACTAACAGATTGTAAAATTCAAATCTCAAATGAAAATGAAGATAAAAGGAACTATAATGTCTCTGCTGAAAAAATTAAGGATGTTGGATTTAAACCCAAAAAAAATGTTGAATTTGCATTCAATCAGATTAAAAAAGCACTAGAAGATAATACGATTACAAACTATAAAGAAAAAATCTATAATAATTATGAACTATTATTCAGTTCAAAAGAAATGCAAGAAAAAGTATTCATTCAGGGGATCTAAATAAAATGAAAATAAACAAAGGTCAAATTCGAATTAGTTCACGAAAAAAAAATTTAGCGTTTGAATGGAAACGTGGAAAGGGACATAGATTATCATATTTAATCAATAGAATTCGTTGGCATTTTTTTCCGAGAATTCATCATCTGAGTGATTTTCCATCTCATGTTGATATTGAAATTTCAAGTGCGTGTAATCTCAGATGTCCAATGTGTTATACAATTACAGATGATTTTAAGAAAAAAGTCAACGTGGGTATGATGGATTTTGAATTTTATAAAAAATTGATAGATGAATGTGCCAAAAATAATCTTTTTTCAATCAGAATAAGTTTTCGTGGAGAATCTTTTATTCACAAAGATGTTTTTGAAATGATAAAATATGCAAAAGATGCAGGAATTAAAGAAGTTTCATCATTAACTCATGGGGGAATGCTAAATGAGGAGAAATTTAGAAAATTAGTAGATTTGAATTTAGATTGGTTAACTATTTCATTTGATGGTATTGGAGAGACATATAATAAAATTCGAGCTCCTAACAACTATGATGAACAAGTTGCAAAAATTAAACGTTTTCACGAAATTAAAAAAGAATTAGGAGTAGTAAAACCAATAATTAAAGTTCAATCAGTAATACCTGCAATTGCTGAAAATCCTGTAGAATTTTATGATACATTTGAACCAATTGTGGATCAAATAGGTGCAAATCCTCTAATTGATTATTCTCACAAAGCATTAGATTCAGAATTTATTGAGAATTTTACGTGTCCAGTTTTATGGCAAAGATTGGTCATTGGTTCAGATGGAAAAGTATTGTTATGCAGTCAGGATGAATATGGAATGGCAATTGTTGGAGATACAAATAAAGAATCAATTTATGATATTTGGCATGGTAAAAAATTAAATGATGCAAGAGAATCACATCTTAAAAAAATGGGAGTAGAAGAAGTATCTCCCTGTAAATTATGTCCACTTCCTCGAAAAACTATTCCAACTAATGTAAAAATAGGTGATAGAAATGTTTCTAGTTACGATTATACTAATTGGAAAAATGAAATAGATAAAACTTCAGCAAGATATTCAACAAAATCTAAAAAATAATTTAAATCATGAATTTATTAAAAATAGGTAAATCCAAAATTGGAGACAATAATCCAGTGTTCATAATTGCTGAAATAGGAGGAAATTTTTCTACATTTGAACAAGGGAAAAAATTGATTGATTCAGCTATTTCATGCGGAGCAAATGCTGTAAAAATTCAAACATTCAAAGCTGAAAATTATGTTTCAAAATTTGCCACATTTACTATGCCCAATGTTGGTGGTAAAAGAAAACAATTAGAAATTATAAAAAAATTAGAATTAGATTACAAAATTCAAAAAAAAATGTTTGAATATTGTAAAAAGAAAAAAATCATATTTTTTTCTACACCTAGTCACAAAACAGATGTAGATTTCCTAGAGGGGATTGGTAATAATATTTATAAAATTGGTTCAGACGATCTAACAAACTTACCTCTAATGAAATACGTTGCCAAACTTCAAAAACCAACAATAATTTCTACAGGGATGAGTAATTTTGAAGAAGTTTATGATGTAGTTAAGATTTTTCGTAAAGAAAAAAATGAACAATTAGCTATTTTACATTGTGTTAGCATGTATCCGCATGAACCAAAATTTGCAAATCTAAACGTCATACAAATGATGAAAAAAAAATTTGAATTACCAATAGGATGGTCTGATCATACATTGGGAATTGAAACTAGTGTAACAGCTGCAACAATGGGTGCAAACATAGTGGAAAAACATTTTACATGGAATAAAAAAGCCAAGGGTCCAGATCATGCTATATCAGCTGATCCAAGAGATTTAGAAAAAATGGTTCAAAATATCAGATTGATGGAAAAAATGAGAGGAAATGGATTGAAATTACCAGCATCTTGCGAATTAGGAAATAGAAAAAATGTTAGAAAAAGTGTCGTAGCTTTAAAAGATATTAAAAAAGGAACAAAAATTACAAGGAATCTTTTAGAAATAAAACGACCAGGTTTTGGAATTTCACCTAACAAAATAGAAGAAATTGTTGGTAAAAAAACAAAAAAAATAATTAAAATGGACATGCCAATAAAATTTACAGATTTAGAATAAATTCAATTTAGGAAATAATTTTAGAAATCTTTTGAGTTTTGTAAAATTTGCCTCGAATTATTTCCTTCATTAAAAAGTAAATCAATCATAGACATATTTGGTAAAAAATCTGTCCCGAACTGATTGTATGTTGGATGTTGAAAGTTTTCATAAATAACATCTATAGATGCATTTTTGAAAATGTTCTCATCCAAATATTCTTTTCCCATTATTCCAGATCTGTATGTAGTAGCATTCAATTTTTCACAAATTTTTAAAAGTCTTTGAGAACTTACATCATCTATTTTAAGTTGTGAAGATTTTTTTCTAGGAGTATTAATATCTAAAACTGTAATAAAATACTCAATTAAAGATATATTCAGATCAATTAGTTTTGTCCATTTTTTTTCAAGTATCAATTTGATATCTTTCCAATAATTTTCAAAATACGGTGATTTATCATAACTTGATTCAATTAGATTAACATGATTTGTAATCCAATCTTTGGAATATGATATTTCTACTTCATTCAATTTTTTATTATGTGGATGTATTACAGGTACAGATATCCAAGAAGATTCATTCCCATTTCGTATTTTATTGCGATTGTCCCAAGAACGTATTGCATATTGAGCATCATCAAAATATACAAAAATATCACTTGCCAAAATTTTTTTAAAGAATCCCATATTAGGCATATAACCAGGTTGTCTTATTGTGATAGTTGTCATTCTTTCTCTCCCAATTCCATAATAGTTAATTTATTAAAATTCATTTCAAATACATAGAATTTATTGTTTTTAACTCTGGATTTACAGACAAAAATTCAATTAATTTTTTCATTGTAAATAATGTATTTTCAGGAAAACTTGTAAAAATTTTAGATGCTAATACATAATCTTCAAAATAATCTACTACTAATCTAAAATTTGATAAATTTTCATTATTTTTAACTCCAAATAAGCTAAATAATTTTGGATTATGAAAAATATATTCAGTTACATGCTCTCTATCTGTAGGTTCTGTAGACTCTTTCCATGCTTTTGTCAATGTTTCAAAATTGAAAACTTCAACAGCCATTCCTGTTGGAAAACCATTATTATTTTCAATCCATTCAAAATTAATTTTTTTAATGGTATTACTCAAATAGTCAAAATTATTTTGTTCAAATTTATAGATACATTCATCTAAAATATTAGGATCAATAAATGGTGAATCACCACTAAGTCTAACAAAAGATTTGGATTCAAATTTTTTTCCACATTGATAGAATCTATCTAAAACATCTTTGCTATCTCCACAAAATACATGAACATTTTGGGATTTTGCAAACGATACAATTTTTTTGTCTTCTTCTAAATTGGTTGTTGCAATAATTATTTTTGAAACATTTTTACAAGATTTTATTTGATTAATCATGTAAAATAATAATGGTTTATTTCTAATTTCCTTCATCACTTTACCAGGTAATCGTGATGAACCCATTCTAGCTTGAATTATTACAGGAATCAATTTAGAATATCCTCAATAATTTTTAACAAATCAATTTTTTCTCCCTTTGTAAAAAACATCGATAAAAAAATTTTTCTCTTTTCTGACTCATTAGTTTTCCACAATTCACCTTTTTTAATAGATTCAATATTAGAAATTAAATTATCCAATGAAGAAAAACGAGCAACATCATGTTTTACAATTTGTTGATAAACATCATCATAAGAAGACATATCATTATCAACTACATTCACAAGAATAGTAGGTTTTTCATATAATGCAGCTTCACTTCCTATTGTAGAAATAGGTGGAACTATAACTAAATCACATAAGAACAAATCTTCAGAAATAGTATTTTTACTTAAAATAAAATTAGATACTGGGAATAATTCATTAAAATTTTGTTGATCTAAGAGATCACCAGGGTGAGGTCTTACAAGAATTATTGTTTCAGAGTTTTTAAAATGAGAGTAAATTTTGTTTAGAATTAATTGATCAGGATTATTTTGATGATATTTTAATCTAAATGATAAGGGAACCAAAATAATTTTTTTATCTGGAATTTGATTTTTTTTTAGTAAAACATCTCTTGAAAAATTTTGTTTAATTATATCAACATTATTTACAGATAAATTACCTGTAGAAATTACAGAATTTTTTGGGTAACCACCTTTTTTCGTAAGAAGATTTGTGTAATATTCGCCAAAAACAAAAGTATAATCAGACAAAACATTTCCAAATTCAAATTCATTATTTTTTACTTGTTTACACATGTAATCAGGGAAATCAGATGGAAACAAACCATGCTGAATTCCAATTGTTTTAATTCCTAATTTTTTAGCAGCTATTTCAAATGCTTTTGCATATGGACCAGTTTCATAAACCTGAATAATTAGACTAGGTTTTGATGATTTAAAGAAAATTATTAGTTGATCAATTAGATGAAGATATGTTGGTAAATTTGGTTCAAGAAAAATATCATTAAATGTTTTCTTTAAAAAATCCCATAGAGAAATTCCATTATAGGTAAAGAGATTTGTAAGATCATTTTTTTGTAGTGATTTAAAATTTTCATTAAGAACTTTAATTGAATCATCAACATATGAGGATTGCTTAGTAGAAAGAAAATAATCAACGGGAATCCAATCAAATTCAGAATTTAGTCTTTCTGCTAATACATCAGTGGTACCCTTAAAAGTATAATCTAAATCAACATTCAATATAGAATATTTATTTTTAAATCCATCTAAAATGGGTTGAATAAAAAATTCTTGATTACAAATATTTCCATCATTACAAATAGTGGATCTACGATAAATTCCAGGAGATGTTATTAAAATTTGTCCTTTAGGAATTTGCTTTGTTCTATAGGGTTCATAACATTTCATTCGTTTATCTAATTTCTGTTTAGAAATTTTTTTGTAAAAGGATTTTTTAACTTGTGTTTTTGCAAATTTTTTTATTTGAAACCTAAAATTATTTTTTGAAATTAATTTTAATTTTATGTTTTTTTGTTCACATATTTGTTTAACAAGATCAATTTTATCATAACATCCATGTAATTCAAGTTTCTTTATAGAATTTTGTTCTAAAAAATTTGATAATCTGTCTATAAATAAAATTGCTTCCTTATAACGTGGATGAATTATAGGCGCAATAAACCACCAAAAAGATATTTCGTTAACACTAAACCATTCCATTAATGTTTTATTGGAAATTTTTTTGCTTGGAAAATTTAAAAATTCAGCTCCATGTTCGAATTTTTTATAAAATTCTAAATCATCTAAATCAATTTCTAAATATGATGATGTAGACTGTTTATTTTCTTTTTTCTCAAAAAGTGTTGCAGTTTTCAATAAACCTCACCTAAGATAAAATTTAAGTCAAAAATAAACAATTCATATAATTGATTATTTAGTAGTAAAACCATTCTAAGAATTATTTTCTAAACAGAGATTAAAGAAATGAGATAAGGTGTCATTTTCAAGCATCTCTAGAAGTGTATCTATTGAATGATATTTGACATCACCCATTGTACCTATAATTGGTAAATCAATATCTCTTGGAACATAATATTTAGCCTCATATCCAAAGTCTTGAAAAGTTTTAAGGAATTTTTTAGTGCCTTCTTTACCCATAATAGATGCGTGAACCTCAATTTGGAACATAGGTTTTGATTTTTTTATAGTATTTGTCATGCCCTCAATTATATGAGATTCATATCCCTCAACATCCATCCTTACAAAATCGACATGTTCTTGTTTTAATTCATTTAGAAAAGTATCTAATCTTTTTGCCTGTACTTTAATTAATTCACCTGGTAAATCAGTGGTTTCACCGTCAGGAATTGTAAATGAACCATTAGATTCTTCATAAATCAAGAAATTAATTTCACCATCTTTGTCACCAGCAGCAAAATTATAAGCATCAACATTTTCTGTATTTTGAATCTCTAAATTTTTTTTCAGATGTTGAAAATTTGGAGGAGATGGTTCAATTGCGATTACTTTTCCATTTTCTCCAACAATATTTGATTCAAACAAAGTATAATATCCAATATTACCTCCAACATCTAAACAAACCATATCTTTTTTCAATTCTTTAGAAAGAAGTTTGGTAGTGAGCGGTTCATGAGTTTTGAACATTAATAATTCTGACGAAATTCCTAGGTCTCCTGGAATAACCTGAAGTTTATACCCATTAACATTAACAATTAAATCACCAGATTTTTTTTGTTCACTTTTTTTCATAGCAACATAAGCATAATGTAAAACTACACGAAATGCTTTGGTAATTCCATAAAGTTTTCTATATCGCTTAATATTCCATACTGCATGGGAAACTCGTCCTGAACGTCTTGATGACAACTTATCTGTTTTAATAGATTTTAGTAATATAAAACAAGTTATATGAAATTATCAAAAAGGGTTAAAAATTACTTGTCTACAAATATCGATACGATTAATTTCAGAATTATTTGTCCCACTCAAATCTTTTTCCAATTAAAGAATAAAGTTCCTCATTGAAAGGTTTACAATAATCTAATAATTGCTCTCTTGTTTTTGGATCCATATCTAATTTTAAATCCTGTTTAGAAAATTTACGGTAATTGGATAATTTCCATTTAGGTAATTCTAAAAATTCAACAGTTTGATCGTATACTTTTTCAGGATTTTTTAATAAATCACCATTTTCTAAAATTAAAATTTGTTTTAATGAAAAATATTTCAACCAATTTTTTAGACG
>Ga0055584_100005538_pt1 | contig 12371 bp, 10 predicted proteins | sample OSDHelmetaG_FD_58716 | JGI IMG/M metagenome (GOLD analysis project Ga0055584, IMG submission 58716) | Pelagic marine sediment microbial communities from the LTER site Helgoland, North Sea, for post-phytoplankton bloom and carbon turnover... | ecosystem: Environmental > Aquatic > Marine >... | reverse complement strand
TTAAGTTTATCATTCATGACACTCCATGTTTATGCTGATGACTATTCCGGTTTAGATTACCCACTTGACCCAGACTATGACCTGCCTCTTGATGAGCTGCGTAGTTTTGCAGAAGTCTATGAGCGCATTAAACAAGCTTATGTTCATGATGTAGACGACCGTGAGCTGCTGGAAAATGCCATCAAAGGTATGTTATCCGGCCTGGATCCTCATTCAGCCTATCTGGAACCTGAAGCCTTTCGTGATCTGCGTGAATCAACACAAGGAGAGTTCAGTGGGTTAGGTATAGAAATAGGTATAGAAGAAGGCTACATAAAAGTTATCAGTCCCATTGATGACACTCCAGCTTCTCGTGCTGGCATACAACCACATGATCTCATTATTCGCATTAATGATACTCCAACCCGTGATATGTCGGTTGACAAGGCTATGGAGTTAATGCGTGGTGAGCCTGGCACTAAAATAGAACTCACCATTCAGCGTGAAACGCTTACCCAGCCACTTAAACTTGAATTAGAGCGTGGATTAATACGCATCACCAGTGTTAAAGAAAAAATGCTTGAACCTGGTTTTGGCTACTTAAGAATCAGCCAATTTCAGAACCGTAGTGGTGAAGAAGTACAAAAAGCGCTGAACAGGCTTACCAAAGAAAATAAAGGGCCTTTAGAGGGTTTGATTTTAGATTTACGCAATAACCCTGGTGGTGTGCTTCAAGCTGCTGCTGATGTTGTTGATGTCTTTTTAGATGGAGGGTTAATTGTTTATACCAGCGGACGCTTACCCGATACCCAGATGCGCTTTGAAGCCAACCCAGGTGACAGTTTAGATGGCGTACCTCTGGTAGTTTTAATTAATGGTGGCTCAGCTTCAGCCTCAGAAATTGTTGCCGGTGCTTTACAGGATCACCAACGTGCCTTAATTATGGGTACCGTCAGCTTTGGTAAAGGCTCAGTACAAACAGTACTGCCACTGAATAATGACAGAGCTTTAAAAATGACCACGGCCCTTTATTACACACCTAATGGCCGATCTATTCAGGCAGAAGGTATTCAGCCGGATATAGAAGTTGTTAATGCGCGTATCACGCCTATAGAAACCCTGAAAACTACAAAGGAAGCTGATCTTGACGGACATATTAACAATGCTTCCAGATCATCTGGCAGCAAAAAAGTAACTGCTCGTCTGAACACAGCAGAAGACTATCCTCTGAATGAGGCCTTAAACCTGCTGCGTGGGCTGGTAATTTTTAAAAGCCGTCACTAAGACCGGTTCCCCTGAGCTAAATTATTTTGCCAGGGGGCGTAATCCCAGTGCCTGAGCAATTAACTGGCGTTTTATCCAGGGATTACTATTCACCAGTTTCATACCCAGGTTACGTAATACAAGCACAGGTATTTTTTTTGTTGCAAATAACCGCTTAAAGCTTTCCATAAGCGCCATCATCGCCAGGTTATCTGGCTTACGCTGATACTGATAGGAATTCAGTACCAGCAAGCTTCCCAAGGGTTTGTTTGCTAACGCTGCCTTCTTAATAACAGCTGTTAAAGCAGCTACATCTGCAAAGCCTAAGTTAATACCTTGCCCCGCTAATGGGTGAATAGTATGTGCTGCATCTGCAATCAACGCTAACCCCTGCTTTACATAGTCGGTAGCATGGCGCTGACGCAAGGGAACAACTTGACGTTCCTGGCTCATTTCAACTTTTCCTAAACGCCCTTCAAAAGCCTGAGTCAATTGCTGATTAAAAGCCGGCTCATCTAAACCCATCAGCTCCGCAGCCTCTTCCGGATGAGTAGACCAAACGATGGAACACCAGTGGTTATCTCCATCCATGTTCAAGGGCAAAAAAGCCAGAACACCCTTGCCGGTAAAGCTCTGCCAGGCAGCATTACCATGTGATTTTTCCATCCGCACACTGGTAACTAAAGCATGATGGCCATAGTTCCATTCTCTGGTTTTAAAGTTAGCCAGTTGGCGTATTTTTGAATTAGCACCATCAGCACCTACTATAAGTGCTGCATCTAAATTCTGACCATTACTTAATAGTAGCTTTCGCCTACCTTGAGCATTGATTGGCTCGCTTAATTCAATTGCTTCTGCGCCCCGATACCAATCTAAATTCACCTGGTCAGCAACAACCTCTAATAAACCTAGCTGTGTTACAGCATTTTCAACCAGATAGCCTAAATTAGAAACTCCTGCCTCTGCTGCATCAAAAGCAACTTCTGCTGTACCTTCACCGTCCCAGACATGCATACCCTGATAAGGGTTAACCCGCCGTTTTTCCATAACTGTCCAGGCCCCTAAGTTCTCCAGAAGCTGACGGCTGGTTTCGGACAAGGCACTAACACGTGTATTAAAAACGGCGGCTTGCCAGCCGGGTGGTTCTTCTGCTGCTTCAACTATAGCTAATTTCAGTTTTGTGGTTGCCAAACCAGCAGCTAAAGCCAGACCAGCCATTCCACCACCGACAATAACAACATCATAGTTTTTAGCTGTTTTTGCTTGCTGCATCTTAAACTCCCATAGCCTTAGCTGCTATCCAGCGCCTGAGGGGTGTTGTTAAATTAAGCCCTATTAAACCCGCTGCACGGGCATGGCCTAAAAGAGGAATATCATTTGCAAAAAGTGCAATCAACCCGTGACTAAAACCGATTACACCAGCCTGATCGTTTACTCTTTCTGACTGCCACTTTTCAAGTAAGGACAGCTCACCGGGATGAAAGGCCAGACCCTGATCAGTTGCCTGTTGCGCACCCTTGGAAAGGGCTTCAGCAAGGGTTATAACACCGCGTATAGCCAGGTTGTAACCCTGCCCTGCAACCGGATGAAGATAATGTGCTGTATTGCCCAGTAAAACTAAATTTTGCCTTACCTGTTCTTTAGCCCTTATTTTTTTTAGGGGGTAAGCAAAGCGCTCGCCCACTTTTTGAAAACGACCTGCTCGACTTCCAAAGCTTTTTTGGATGGCTTGTAAAAACTCCGTATCATTTAGCGCAGTATCTACAACAGCCTGCTCATTGGTACGTGTCCAGACTAAAGCCATATCTCGACCTGCCAAGGGTAACAATGCCATAGGGCCATCTGCTGCAAAACGTTCATAAGCCCAGCTTTGATGGGGCTTAGACATACGCACATTTGCAATAATGGCTGTTTGCTCATAATCATGTACCTCATCAGCTATACCTAGCTGCTGTTTGATACCTGAACGACCACCATCGGCCAGTATGACTAATCTGCTTTTTAAAGTTAACGGCTGGTTGGTTAACTGGCCTTCTAACACTACCTCCTGTGGATTAAGAAACTTAATCCTAGTTATATTTGCTGGTGCCAAAATCTGGGTGTTTTTTGCAGCGGCCAACCCCTTCCATAAAACCTTACCTAACCAGATATTAGGTACTACATAGCCTAATGCTGCAACCTGCTGCTCTGTATTGTGCAATTGACTTGAGCCTAAAAAACCCCGGTCGGTAATTTGGATATGTTCTATAGGATTAGCATGTTGCTCTAAATCCTTCCAAAGACCCAGTTGCTGATAAATAAGCCGTGTACCCCATGAAATAGCTGTTGAACGCGCATCAAAACTAGGCTGCCAGTCTGTAATGCTGGGCTCATCCGTCGGTGGCTGATTTTCAATCAGGCAGATTTTCCAGTTCAATTTTTCTGCCAGGGGTTGTAGTGCTATAGCCAGACTAGCACCTACCAACCCTCCTCCGACTATAGCCAGGTCATACTCTTGTTGCTGCATGAACATCACCTTTCATCAGGCCTTCTATGCCTTCAATGGTTTTTGGAACAACACTGGTTAAAACCTCACAACCTGTTTCAGTCACTAAAACATCATCTTCTATACGAATACCTATACCACACCAAAGAGGATCTATACCTTGTTGATCAGGCGAAATGTACAGTCCTGGCTCAATCGTAAAAACCATACCCGGCTCTAATGGGCGTGCCTTACCTCCCAGTCGGTAAAGCCCTACATCATGCACATCTAAACCCAGCCAATGGCTTGTACCGTGCATATAAAAATCCTTGTAAGCTTCTGACTCTATCAGCTGCTCTGCGTCACCCTTCAGAAGACCTAATTCAACTAAGCCCGTAACTAGGCAATGCACTGTGGCCCGGTGCAACTCATCAAGTGTAGTACCTGGACGAGTTAAACTGATGGCTAGCTGGTTTGCCTTTAACACCAGGTTATAAAGTTGTTTCTGCTGTAAGGAAAAAACACCACTTACAGGAAAGGTACGGGTTATATCACCGGCATAACCTTGGTACTCTGCACCGGCATCAATTAACACCAGATCACCTTTTTGCATTACGTCTTTATTGTCTACATAGTGCAACACACAAGCATTTTCACCAGATCCAACAATACTGCCATAGGCTGGCCCACTAGCACCCTGCATTCTGAATTCGTGCTCTATCTCTGCCTGTAGCTGATATTCGTACATACCCGGGCAGCAAACCTGCATAGCACGACAGTGTGCTTCTGCTGAAATGCGTGCTGCTTCTTTCATTAAGTCTATTTCTTTTGGCTCTTTAATTAGCCGCATTTCACCTAATCGCTGACTTAAGTCAGTAATTTTATCTGGTAACCTTGCCTGCTTTTTAAACCTTGCTTTAACCTGCTGGCGCCAAACCAAATAACGTGAATAAAGAGCTTCATCTTCAATTGGCATCCAAACTTCGCTGGCATCCACTAATAGCTTAGGTAGCTGGTAGTCTATTTCTGCAAGTGTAAAAGCTTTATCAAAACCCAGTTGAATAACTGCTGCTTCCTGACCCAGACGTATACCTGTCCAGGTTTCCATTAATTTATCTTTAGGCTGATTAAATAGTAGTTGCTCGCCTATTGCAGATCCTTTCATTAGTACCAGTAAAGCATCAGGCTCATTAAAACCCGTCAAGTACCAGAAATCACTATCTTGGCGAAAAGGATGTTCAGTATCACGACTTCTTGTGACCAGAGTTGCTGAAGGCACTAGTAGCAATGCTTTGTCAGGCAAGCTGTCAATTAATTTCTGACGTCGCTTAATAAAGGTTTCTACAGGAAGGTGTTTCATGGTGACTCCAGCAATAACCTAATGCAGGTTTTTTGGGTTTTTGGTTGGCTCTACCTGGGGCTGACCCGGATGTAGCTCTGTATAAAGCAGCATACTAACCATACGGACAAATTCTGTAATAGCCGTTAAGTCTTTTTCATTATCTTCATCAGCAGGCAGGTTTTCTTTATTCAGGGCAACTAAGCGTTCTAAATCCTGTAACCCTTCCTGCGTTTCCTCTGATAGCTCAGTTACTTCCAGGCTGGTAGCTTTTAATGATTTCAGAAAACCCTGAGTCCATTTAACTAAGGCTTCAAAACGTTCTTCCAGCTCATATAGCTCATCAGGCAACAGAGGTTCAAAATCCAGGTTACTGGAACTTAATTGTTCCAGAGTTTGATCCAGAAGCTCTAATGCCAGTTGTTTATCTGCTCCTTCTAATGCTGCTGTTTCGTTCCCTAACAGTTGAGCAAGAAGAACCAGCCATTGTTCACGGGGAAAGCGTTCCTGCCCGCAAAGCTGGCCTGCTAACACGCCATGAAAAAGTGATGGGGACTGAAAACAACGATGGCGCAAACAGAGGTCTGCCAGCTCATCAAAATCAACGGTAGGAACTTGAGCTTTTTCAGACGACATAAATGTTTCTCATCTTTTCAAATAGTTAATAGATTTTACAAAAGTAGCGTATAGTTACTAATGTTGCGACAATTGACCAATTACAAAGGTCGCATTATAGTGTTTTATTGCTTTAAAGGGGCGTTGGAGCCAGATGTATGAGCAGTGACAAGAATACCACTGAAATCACCCTGCTGGATCGCAAATACCTGATTGCTTGCACGAAAGATGAGCAAGAGAGCCTTTTGCGTGCCGCCCAATATTTAAACAAAAAAATGTCAGATATTCGTCATGCAGGTAAGGTACTTAGTTTAGAGCGCCTAGCCATTATTGCTGCACTGAATATCACTCATGATTTTTTGAATTTGGATAAAGACAACCTTAGCAAAGATGCAAAGATTGTTCAGCTGAACCACAAAATGGATTCAGCTCTTGCAGAACTCGATACTCTTGTTGAGTCACGAAAAGTCCCATAAAGCTTCTATTATTTGTTAGACTAAAGATAACCCTGGGGTGTTGGCCAGTTGTCCAAGTCCTCGAGCCTATGTTGTACTAACCGGAGGTTTCCCTGACTTTACCCGTGTGCAGGTCCGCCTTGCAGTGGAAAGCCTTAGGTAAATCGGTCACTTCCACCTTGAGCTTTACGGTTCAAGGAATACGACGACAGCGGCACCTTGGGGCCTTACATAAGACTCAACCATGCAATCTTCCGCACCTTTTCCAGATCGTTATGACTTACGCCGCCATTTAAGACAACAGCGCCGCCAACTTTCTGTATACCAACAAAAACTGGCCAGCCAAAAAATCTGTCAACTGGTTCGCCAACAATCCTGGTTTATTAATGCTTCTAGTTTAGCGGTATACATGCCCACTGATGGTGAGGCAGATCCTCTTCCACTAGCTGTTATGGCACAAGCGATGGGTAAAAAGATTTATTTACCCGTATTACACCCACTTAATAACAATCACTTGCTGTTTATTCGTTTTACACCCCAAACACCACTGCAAAAAAACCGTTTTGGTATTTTGGAGCCGTGTTTAAAAGGTTATGGACTGATGAGACACAATACCTGTCAGCTACAGACACTGGATTTATTATTAATGCCTTTGGTTGGCTTTGACCCGCAGGGAGGCAGGTTAGGAATGGGAGGAGGGTTCTATGACCGGACGCTGGCAATAAAACCCAACGAATACAAACGACCCAGACTTATTGGATTAGCACACGAATGCCAAAAAGTAGATCAGCTTCCTCTTGAGCCTTGGGATGTGCCTTTAACGGGAGTAGTAACGCCTGCAAAAGTTTACCAAGCTTAATTCAAAAAGAAGCTTTGAGCGTAACCAGTAACCAATAAGCCTAGGATAAATACCAGTGCCAGCACCAGCATAAAGTCGGGTTTCTTTTTCATAGCAAAATTTTCCAACCTAACTTAAACATGCATACACTTAAGTATGAATACTTTTTTATACGATAAAAGCTGGCTAAATCAGACTACTAGCCAGATAACCCTTGTTTTTGCAAGGGTTATCCAATTTATTACTTTTCCATCTTTAGAACAAGTGTACTAATGTATTTTTTACAGCTTATTAGGTTAACTTTTAAGCAGGGTTCTGGTTACCGTAAAAAAAGCTGGTAAGCAGGGTTATCACTCTCTCGCCAATAGCGGTAACTTATTTTATCCAGATAGGCTTCAACATAGGGTCTGTCGCCATTGGGTACTTGCAAACCAACTAAAACACGACCATAGGCAGCACCATGATTACGGTAATGGAAAAGTGAAATATTCCAGTCGTGCCCCAGGTGATTCAGAAAATTCAGTAAAGCTCCTGGACGCTCCGGGAATTCAAAACGATAAACTTCTTCATTACAGTCTGAAGGAGTGCGCCCGCCACCTAAATGCCTGATATGCAGTTTTGCTAATTCATTATCTGTTAAATCAACAACTGGATAACCTGCTTCTTTTAACAGCTGAATAAGCTCCAATCTGTCTTCACCACTGGGTTTAACCTGGATGCCCACATAAATCTGTGCATTATCCGGATCGGCATAGCGATAATTAAACTCGGTAACCATACGTCGGCGACCAATAATCTTGCAGAAATTTTTAAAACTCCCTGGACGCTCAGGGATGCCTACTGCAAGAATAGCTTCTCTCTTTTCACCTAATTCTGTTCGTTCTGCAATATGCTGCAAGCGCTCAAAATTAGTGTTAGCGCCCGAATTAATACAAATCAGGCTGCTGTCTGTTATTCCGGTCAGCTCAACATATTTTTTTAAACCCGCTAAAGACAAAGCTCCTGAAGGTTCCGCCACACCACGGGTATCTTCAAAAATATCTTTTACCGCAGCGCACATTTCATCAGAAGTGATAGTGATAACTTCATCAACATAATCTTTACAAATTTTGAAAGGTTCTTTGCCTATTTGTGCGACAGCTACCCCTTCAGCAAAAATCCCAACCTGATCCAGTACCACACGACGACCTTGGGCCAAGGCAGCTTTTAAACAGGCTGCATCTTCTGCTTCCACACCTATAATTTTAATTTCCGGGCGCAGGTATTTTACATAGGCTGCAATGCCTGCAATTAATCCTCCACCACCCACAGGTACAAAAATAGCATGAATAGGATCCGGATGTTGGCGCAGTATTTCCATAGCAATGGTGCCCTGACCAGCAATAACATCCGGATCATCATAAGGTGGCACATAGGTATAGCCCTGCTCTTTAATAAGCTCTAAAGCATGTTCTAATGCTTCATCAAAGGCATCACCTTTTAAAACCACCTTTGCACCCCTTGCTCTTACTGCCTGAACCTTAATATCAGGAGTTATACGAGGCATAACAATTACTGCTTTCACACCCATTTCCTTGGCTGCCATCGCCAGACCCTGAGCGTGGTTACCTGCCGATGCAGCAATAACACCTTTAGCTTTTTCTGCTTCTGATAGCTGAGCCATTTTGTTGTAGGCACCACGTATTTTAAAAGAATAAACTGGCTGCAAGTCTTCACGCTTAATCCAAACCTGGTTATTTAAGCGTTTTGACATAAAGCGCGCTTCTGAAAGCGGTGTTTCCAGGGCCACATCATAAACGCGTGCCTGAAGAATCTTTTTTACGTAATGCTCTAGCATGATTGGGTTTCTTCCATAAACTAGCTTAAGAATGAATTAACGCACCATTGTGTCGTTTTGCTGAGCTTGCGTCTAGTAAACTTGACCGGCACTTTTTGTGTTTCACTTCTTGTTATACTGCACAGTAATTAATGACTCGCTAAGCAGGCTTCTAAAATGAACCAAAATGAAATGAAACAAGCAGTAGCCAAGGCTGCACTGGATGAAATTCATCATAAATTAGAAAAAGATATGATTATTGGTATAGGTACTGGCTCAACTGCCAACTTCTTTATTGATGAACTGGCCAGGTTTAAACAAGATTTCGATGGTGCTGTTGCCAGTTCAGAAGCTAGTGCTGAACGCCTTAAAGCACATGGTATCAGAGTGGTAGATTTAAACTCGGCTGGCCGGTTGCCTTTTTATATTGATGGTGCTGATGAAGTGAATAACCGTCTGCAAATGATTAAAGGTGGTGGAGCAGCCTTAACACGAGAAAAAATAGTTGCTGCTTGTAGTGATGTCTTTATCTGTATTGCTGATGCAAGTAAAAAAGTCGATATTTTAGGCGGTTTTCCCTTACCTGTTGAAGTCTTACCTATGGCTCGCAGCCATGTTGGACGTGAACTGGTAAAAATTGGTGCTGACCCTCAGTGGAGACAAGGTGTGACAACGGATAATGGTAACTGGATTATCGACTGCTACAATTTTATGTTAGATGACCCCATTAAACTGGAAACAATGATTAATAATATTGCCGGTGTAGTCTGTAATGGTATTTTTGCACATCGTCAGGCCGATATTTTACTTTTAGGTAGTCCGGAGGGTGTGGGCAGACTGACTTATCCAGATAAGTCCTAAAAGAACACATCAAGGTAGCAGACTTTCTACAAGGGCCAACTGTTTATTCATTGCGCCCTTGTTAGCTTCCACTACTGCCTGAGCTGCGTTAACCATCTTCTGACAGGTATTCTTATCTGACCAAAGTTGCTCTAACAGTGAGGGCAACTCTGCCGCATTTTGCACTTCCTGTAATCCACCCGCAGCACGCAACATTTCCGCCACTTCGCTAAAATTCTGCAAATATGGGCCAGTAATGACCGGCACACCAACCGCAGCAGGCTCTAATAAATTATGCCCGCCAACAGGTACTAAACTACCAGCTAAAAAAGCAAAATCGGCCAGAGCATAAAGCAGTAGCATTTCGCCCAAGGTATCACCTAAATAAACCTGTGTAGAGGCCAGAACGGGCTGATTTTTACTGCGTCTCGCTAGGCTTAATTTTTTATCTGTAACCAATCTGGCAACAGTATCAAAGCGTTGTGGGTGGCGTGGCACCAGAATAAGTAGTCTATCCGGCTGTTTTACTAATAGTTGCTGGTGCGCCGTTAATAAAGGTTCATCTTCTCCTTCGTGGGTGCTGGCAGCTATCCAAACAGGACGATCACCCAAGTGCAATTTTTTTTTAAGTGCTGTTAACTGCTGATTAAAACCGGTAGGCAACTGCAGATCATATTTAATGCTGCCCGTCACATCAACCCTGCCTTCAGGAAACCCCAAGGCAATAAAACGCTCGGCATCCTCTGGTGCTTTGGCAGCTAAACGGGTTACTTTTTTTAAGGCATCAGCAATCAGTGGACGTATTTTTTTATAGGTTATAAATGCCTTAGGTGATAAACGTCCATTAGCAATAATTAAGGGTATTCCTGCCTGATAACAGGAATGGATAAGATTTGGCCAGATTTCTGTTTCAAAAATAATACCTGCTACCGGCTTAAGGGTTTTAATAAACCGCTCTGTATTCCAGGGTAAATCTAAAGGTATCAAATAGTGCCTTGCCTCAGGTAAACGCTGCCTGACCTGCGCTGCGCCTGTTGCTGTCATAGTAGTAACAACCAGCTGTTTGTCAGAATGGCGCTCTTGTAATGCCTTCAGCAAGGGTTCAGCAGCTAAAACCTCACCCATGGAGGCACAGTGAGCCCAGATAACCGGCTTTTCAAAAGGTGACAGATAACCAGCACGCTGCCGCTCTGAAAATTCATTGATCTTCTCACGCGCCATACGCTTCCTAGCCCAGGGAGATATCAGGGTTAATAAAGCCGTATAGACCAGTCGGGAGAAGGAAAACATCAGTTTTTATCCAAAATAGAACGCACCATAGCTGTTGTTGAAACACCATCCACAAAGCTGAGTACCTTAACTTCACCGCCAGCTGCTAAAACTGTGTCTGCGCCAGCAATTTCTTCAGTTTTATAGTCACCGCCTTTAACCAGAATATCAGGCATTAAACAGGCAATTATTTCAGCCGGAGTGTCTTCCTCAAAAGGGACAACCCAATCAACTGACTGTAAGCCCGCTAAAACCTGCATGCGTTTATCCAGGGCGTTAATAGGACGTGAAGGCCCCTTTAAACGACTGACTGATGCATCTGAATTAACCGCAACAATAAGCCGATCACCCAGTTTGCGGGCTTCTTCCAAGTAGGCAACATGGCCTGCGTGAAGCAGATCAAAACACCCATTGGTGAAAACAATTTTTTCACCTTTGTTTTTAGCCATAACCACCAGTTTAGCCAAGTCTTCTGCCGTTGATATACCATACTCCAACAAGGTATCACTGTGCAGTGCAGTATAAATTTCACCCATGCTGACTGTTGCTGTACCTGGTTTGGCTACAACTAAGCCGGCAGCTAGGTTTGCCAGCATCATTGCTTCTGGAAAATCATGCCCAGAGGCTAAGGCTAAACCTAAGACAGCAATCACTGTATCACCAGCACCGGTTACATCATAAATTTCCTGAGCATGTGTAGGCAGATGTACAGGAGCCTGGTTTTCTCTGATAAGTGTCATGCCCTTTTCACTGCGAGTAATCAATAAGGCTTCAAGTGCTAATTCGCTGCGTAACTGCTCACCTTTTTTCTCTAGCTCGGCATCGTCTTTACATTCACCTACCACCGCTTCAAATTCACTAAGATTAGGGGTTAGTACACTGGCCTGATGATAAATAGAAAAATCTTGTCCTTTAGGATCAACCAATACTCTTTTGCCTGCTTTACGTGCCAATTGAATCATTTGCTGAACCTGGCTTAGTGTCCCCTTGGCATAGTCTGAAAGAATAACCAGATCAGCTTCTTCTAACCCAAAAATATAAGCATCCAGAAGCTCTTTCCCTGCGGTTAACTTTTCTTCAAAATCTAAGCGTATCAGTTGCTGATTACGGCTCATCACCCTGACTTTAGTAACTGTTGGTTGTATGTCTGAGCGATAAAAAAAAGTTTTTACCCCTAATTGCTCCAAACGTGCATCTAGCAAGCGGGCATTATCATCCCGTCCGACAATACCTGCTAAACCTACATTAGCTCCTAAACTGACCAGATTTAAAGCAACGTTAGCTGCACCACCAAGCCTGTCATCCTGAGATTGCACTTTTACAACAGGTACGGGCGCTTCAGGTGAAATACGTGTGGTTGCTCCCTGCCAGTAGCGATCCAGCATCACATCACCAGCAACCAATACATTTGCCTGTTCAAAGGCTGAAAAGTTAACTTTCATTTAATTAAAACCCTTTGGTTGTTCTTTAAATCCCTGGTCACTAGCAATAAG
>Ga0055584_100005536_pt1 | contig 12375 bp, 11 predicted proteins | sample OSDHelmetaG_FD_58716 | JGI IMG/M metagenome (GOLD analysis project Ga0055584, IMG submission 58716) | Pelagic marine sediment microbial communities from the LTER site Helgoland, North Sea, for post-phytoplankton bloom and carbon turnover... | ecosystem: Environmental > Aquatic > Marine >... | reverse complement strand
TTGTCGGAAAGGAATATAAATTATCAAATGAGTACGAAGCGTTTTGGATAGATTTATTGAACGGAATTACACAAAGCGGTGTCTTTCAGGAAGTGACCAAACAAGGTAATAAAGTTTGGATTCAATCTACCTACACTCCTTTATTAGATAAGGAGGGTGCTGTTATGCGTATTATCAAAATAGCGACAGATATTACCAAAGAAAAAGAAGACTCTATCAATGCGGCTAATTTAAAAACGGCGATTGATGGTTCTTTTGCTAGAATAGAATTTGATGCTTCTTCAGAAATTCTTGATGTTAATGCCAATTTTCTGGAGTTGTTTGGATACTCTGATAAATCAGAGTTGATCGGAGAAAAGCATAGAATATTCTTAGATGATCGTTATGCAGAATCGGAGACGTATAATAATTTTTGGGAAGAGCTAAGAAAGGGGAATAGCCAAAGTGCGGATTTTAAACGATTCAAGCAGAATGGAGAAGAATTGTGGATTCAAGCAATTTATGCTCCTGTTAAAAACGAAAAAGGAGTTGTTGCAAAAATAGTCAAAATAGCGACGGACATTACGCCGCAAAAACAATTTTTATACGAAATTAATAAAGTAATTGTTTCGGCAGGGGAAGAAGGTAAGTTAGATGCTCGTTTGGATGCAAGTCAAGCAACGGGTGACTGGAAGGAGTTGGCTAGTTCTGTGAACTTGTTGTTAGAGTCGGTTGCAATGCCTATCATGGAAATTAGTGATATTGTAGGGGCTTTGGCAAACGGAGATTTGACGGAGCGTTTTGATTCCTTTATAGAAGGGGATATCAAGAAATTAGGAAATGAACTAAATGTAGCGATTGATAGTATTAATGTCTTAATGGGGCAAATTTCACAAATTGGAAATTTAGTAGCAGCTTCTGCGGAAGAAATGTTGGTGAAAGGAGAGGAGATGAAAAATACAACGCAAGAAGTAGCTTCTGCTACACAACAAATGGCAGAAGGCGCTCAACAACAAGCACAGCAGACGGACGAAGCAAGCAAAATGATGGATAATGTGCTTAAAACAGTTACTATCATGGCTCAAAAAGCGGGCTTGATTAACGAGTCGGCTGTAGAGGGGCAGAAAAACTCTTCGGAAGGTTTATCTACGATTAAGTTAGTGGCGAATAGTATGAATGAAATCCAAGATTCAGCGGTTAGTACCTCTGATTCTATTGAAATTTTGTCGGAACGCTCTGAAGAAATTGCAAGTGCTTTGAGTGTTATTACGGATATTGCTGCTCAAACAAATTTGTTGGCTTTGAATGCGGCTATTGAAGCCGCTCGTGCAGGAGATGCTGGACGAGGGTTTGCTGTTGTGGCGGAAGAAATTCGAAAACTAGCAGAAGGGTCTAAAAAATCCGCTGTTGATATTGAAAAAGTAATTCGAGAAATTCAAAAAGATATTAACGTAGCGTCTAAGGCAATTGACAGCATGGAGTCCAATGTGAAAAGTGGTATGAAAGCTTCTAAAGAAGCACAGTCTGTCTTTGAAAGTATTGAAAAGGCAAGTCACGAAACATTGGATTTGTCCAAAGATATTGTAGAAGCGACAGAAGGTCAAAAAGAGTCGATTCACGCAACGGCTAAAAATATTGAAAAAATTGTCGTCGTGGCAGAAGAAACCGCTTCAGGAACAGAGCAAGTTGCAAGTTCTAGTAAAGTCTTGAGCCAGGGAATGAATGAAGTAACGGCAACTAGTGAAGATTTGGCCAATGTGGCGAATCAGCTTCAAGAGAGTATTTCGAAGTTTAAATTGCAATAGTTTTAACTTTGATTAAAAATAGAAGAGATGTCTGACAAAACAGAATATACTATAGAGGATGTTCAGCGGGAAGCCGAAAAACATCAGAAAAGCAAAGAGCAATCAGAATTAATGCAGTTGATTATTTTTAAATTAGCTGGAGAGGAATATGGACTTTCGATAGACCAAATCAAAGAGGTTGTCTTGACGCCTAGAGTCGCCAAGATGCCACAAACTCCTCCTTATATCAAAGGAGTTGCAAATATTCGTGGGAGCATTATTGCTATTATGGATCTGGAGCAGAAGTTTGGTTTGGGGGACGGCTTATGCGAAGAGTTAACACAAAATTATACTTTAGTCGTCGAAAATGCTGACTTTAAGATTGGTATTTTAGTCAAAGATGTCCCTAATACCTTGACAATTGAAGTCAATGATATTGATAAAGCAGCTACTTTAATTCAATATTCTACCTTGGATGCAAGTTGTTTGATGGGGGTGGTCAATGTGGGAGATCGAATGATTATTTTGATTGATATGATAAAACTAATTGAATCGGAAGGGGTACAAACAGCTTATCCTTAACATATAAAATGTTTCTTTGGCTCTTTGACAATTTTTGTCAAATTTTGAAATAACAGGGAGCTCTTAACTGATTTTTAGATCTTAGATACTAAATTTTAGACCGCTTCGCTCTTAGATTAAATTATTGATAATCAATTTTTAATCTAAAATATAAGAACGAAGTGATCTAGTGTATAAAAATAGTTAATTTCAAAGCTTACTTTTTTTTACTAATGCAAAAATTGTCAGAGAACCGTTTTTTTAAATAAATCTCATGATAGAATATAAAACAAGGGCAATAACGATTACTTTGAGACCAAATGGGATTATCCACGTATCTAATAATGAGGATTGGAATGAACTCGATACGCTAGAAAGTACACAAGAAAATATAACATTACTTAAAGAAGTATTTGACGGTCAACCTGATCGATGTCTTTTGTTTGAAATGCCCAATAGACATGTTCGCAAAGAATTGTTGGATTGTTATCAGCGTGCTGAATGGGGAGAAGTTGCGATTGCATTACTATTGACTTCTTATGGGGCTAAGATTGTTGGTAATTTATACCTCAAATTATCAAAAAATAAACCAAATGAAGCAGGAAGAGTTGTTCCAACGAAACTTTTTAGTAATGAAGAAATAGCTGAAACATGGTTGCTTGAGCAGGTAAAAGCACAGAAAAATAAATAACTAGAATTATAGGATTAAGAGTACTTTGTGGGGGTGGATTTTTTTAATAAAAAACATAAAACTATCTTCTCTTCCATATCAGCTTCGTTGGAGACTTGAAAACAAGTAAACAGGAAGCTTTAGACTTATAGTAGCTTGATTATTTGGAGATTAATCAGTTGGTGATTAAAGCTGTATTTTGCTAATCAATTTAATACAATTGGTTTACAAGGTGTAGAGCCATTAAGGAACTTATCAAAAATAAGTTATAAAGGTTTTGAAACCCAAAGGTTCAATTTGCTCTACGAAGACAGAAGCGAAGTAATTATTTTTTTGATAATCAAGGGAAAATATTGTAAGTTGTTTTTACATATTACTAAGAATAAATAATAAATAAAATGAGTAAACGAGTTTTAATTGTAGATGATTCTTTGTACATGCGGACAATGATTAATTCTGCTTTGACAGCAGCTGGGTACGAAGTTGTAGGACAGGCTGCAAATGGAGAATCGGCAATTGACCTAGCTTTGGACTTACTACCAGACTTAATTACCTTAGATAATATCTTGCCTGATATGATTGGTACAGATATTTTGAGGGTATTAAAAGAGGATGAAAATATTCCATCTAAAGTCATTATGATTAGTGCTGTTGGGCAAGATTCTGTGATTCAGGAAGGTATGAGTTTAGGCGCTGCGGCTTATATTGTCAAGCCCTTTACAACAGAGAGCTTATTAGAGGTTATTGACAAAGAAATGCAAGATTAAATTTTCTATCGTGAAGAAGAAAAAACAGATTCGAGTGCTCATCGCAGATGATTCTGCATTGATGCGTATTCTAATCAATGATATTATCAATACAGACCCCGATATTTCTGTTGTAGGAAAAGCCAATAATGGTAAAACAGCTTTTTTATTAACAAAAGAGCTGAAACCTGATGTGGTGCTGATGGATGTTAATATGGGGGAGTATGATGGTATTTATGGTGTCGTAGAAATCATGAAATATTGTCCGACTCCAATTATCATTTTATCTTCTATCGGTAATGTAGACATGAACCCCATATTGGAAGGCTTAGAGTTGGGAGCGATTGATTATCTGAATAAACCTGCTAAGAATCGGGTGAATATGGATGAGGTGAAACAAGATTTAATTAGAAAAATAAAAGTAGCTAGCACGGTTAATCTGGAGGAAGTGTTGGAAAATCCTGTCACTGCCAATATTAATGAGCATTCTTTTGATAAAATGGTTTCTTATGATTGCATTGTTTTAGGAGCTTCTACAGGAGGACCACGTGCTTTAGAGCGAATATTGACACATTTGCCTAAAAATTTAACGATTCCAGTTATTATTGCACAACACATGCCAGCGAGTTTTATGCTTGCTTTTGCAAAACGTTTGAATCAATTGACCCCATTGGAGGTCAGTATTGCTAAACAAGGAAGTAAATTAGTTGCCGGAAATGTTTATTTGGCACCAGGGGATGCCAATCTGACGATTGAATATAGAGGAAGAAATTATGTTTTTGCTGTAACCAAGAAACAGTTTGCAGCTTATAATAATCCTTCTATTGATGCTTTAATGCTTTCTGTTGCCAAAAATTATAAAGAAAGGGCTATCGGTGTTGTTCTTTCGGGAATGGGCAAAGATGGCGCAATAGGCTTGAAGGCAATGAAAGTTGCTGGTTCTTATACGGTTGCACAAAGTGAAGCATCTTGTATCGTTTATGGAATGCCTAAAGCGGCTGTTGAGATTGATGCGGTCAAACAAGTGGTTCATTTAGATGAAATTGCTGCTTTTTTAGTGAGTTGTTTAGCGTAAAAATAAAAGAAGTAAAACTAGGTACAGAATATTTAAATTATTAATTAGCATCCTGCTTCTTCTTGATTTGAATAAGTTATACTATATTGTATTTAGAAAAATATTATTTAATTATTAATAATGGCAAAAGAAGAGGAATATAAAGAAATGTTTCTGGCAGAGGCAGAAGAGAGCTATGAAGAGCTGAATCGTCTGTTCACGGAATTGGAAAAGAATAACCAAAGCCGAACTGCTATTGACGCCATTTTTAGAATAACGCATACGCTCAAGGGCAATGCTATGGGGATGGGATTTGATGCCATCGCTGAGTTGAGCCATGTCATGGAGGACATTTTTAATGAAGTGAAATTGAGACGCGTGACTTTAGATAGCGTGTTGTTTCAATCTTTGTTTAGAGCGAATGATATTTTAGGAGACTTGATTCAAGCGGTTAAAACGGGAACTAAGGTTCGTTACAAAGGAATTCGCACCAAGCTCCAAGTAGCCTTGCGCAAAGCAAAAGCTTATCATGAGGCGGAACAGGAAAAAAATTCTGATGAAACAGAAGCAGATAAGACCAATGTTGCTGAAAAAGCAGTGGATAAGGTTGAAGAAAAACCAGAGGAAGAAATTGCTTTAAGTAAACAAGATTTATTAGAGGAAGAGGAAAACAAAGGGCATAAAATTATCCTTTCGGACATGGTACAAGTTCCTGTCCGAAAGTTAGATGAGTTATTGAATATTGTAGGAGAACTGATTATAGAGAAAGATACTTTAATTGCGCAGCGAGCGGAAGAAAAGGGAATGAACAGTGATTTGGCTCGTTTGCATCGCTTGACATCAGATTTGCAATATAGTGTCATGGATGTGCGCTTGGTACAGGTTGGCTTTTTGTTTAATAAATTTCATCGTGTATTGAGAGATGCAGCGATGATTGAACATAAGAAAGTAGATTTAGTCTTAGAGGGAACAGAGAGCGAGATTGATAGAAATGTGTTGAAGACGATGAGTGACTCTTTGGTACATTTAGTTCGAAATTCTGTCGGGCATGGTATTGAGCCGCCAGAGGAACGCTTGAAATTGGGTAAATCTGAGCGAGGAACGGTGACTTTGAGAGCAAGAAATGCGAAGGATACCGTTTATATAGAGATCAATGATGATGGATATGGAATCGACGTAGATAAGATTAAGAAAAAAGCAGTAGCAAAAGGTTTGATTCCCAAAGCGTATGCTCCTGTGATTTCAAGATCAGAAATTTTATTGTGCTTATTCGAACCAGGCTTTTCTAATGCTGAAGTTGTAACTGAAATATCGGGACGAGGCGTTGGTTTGGATGTGGTAAGAATGGCGGTTGAATCTATTGGTGGCAAAATTTCGGTGGAAACAGAATTAGGGAAGGGGACTACTTTTATATTAGGTTTGCCTTCTTCTATGGCTGTTAAAGCTGCTTTGTTATTTGAACTGAATCAGCAAGAATTTGCGATTGCACTGGCTTATACGGAAGCCGTGATTTCGATGCCGAAGGAAGAAATTCATAAAATAAATACTGGCTTGATTGCCACTTATTTGGGTAAAACTATTTCTATTGTATTTCTGAAAGATTTGTTTGATCTGGAATCTATGAAGGATATAGAAACAAAAGGAAGTTTATATAAATATTTTGATACCATCGAAGGCAATCCTAATTTAGATATTGTCATCGTAAGTTATAACAACCGTTTGGTCGGTTTGGTGGTAGATAAATTGATGCAGCAAAAGGAAATTGTAGAAAAGAAATTGCCTTCTCCAATTGATAACATCGCACTGTTTAGCGGAGTAACCATTTTAGGAACAGGGAGAATGTGTTTGGTGCTCGATATCGTTAGTATTCTTTTGCATTTATTCAAGGAAAAACGAATTGGGACAAACATCGCTACATTGGGTTAATAAAGGACAACACAAGACAACAGAATAATATGGAAGTTTTTAATAAAACAGAAATGCAGACGGCTGAAACCATCATTAACCAAGGTTTGAGTAGTGCTGCCGAAACGCTTTCTTTCTTTATGAAAGAACCAATTGTGGTAGATCAAATTGGTGTAAGTAATTTGGGAATAGCAGATAAAACGCCTTTAGAATTACGATGTACTGGAAAAGTGCATTTGTTGACGACTGAAGTTGTAGGAGATTTAGAAGGACTTTGTTGCTTAATTTTTTCAGATGAGGAAGCTGAAATGTTACAAAAAGCGGCCTTGCCTCCTGAAGTCATTAACGATCCAGTGTTGTTTGAAACGATGAAGGATGCGATCTTATTGGAAGTGGATAATATCATTGCTGCAGCAGTAATTACTCAATTTGCCAATTTGTTAAAAAGAAAGATGCATGGTGATGTGCCTGAATTGAATAGTATTGATTCTAAGGAATTTGAATCGTTTATCAAAAATCGTTTAGACGAGCAGTCGCATGTTATTAATTTTAAGGCGAACTTTTTGGCAAAGGAAAAATCATTTAGCCCTATGTTTTTATGGTTTATGGATAATTCTTTTATTGATGATATTAAAAGAGTTAGTGTCAAAATATGAGGAAAGAACATAAACGCTTAGAAATAACAGATGAGGAGCTAAAGGCTTTTACTACAGCTGTAAAAACTCGCTTTGGGCTAGATTTTACTCGTTATGAGCAAAAATCGCTGAAGAGAGGCTTGGTTCGATTGATTTCAAAAAAAGAATCTCAATCGATGCTTGGCTTATGGGCACAAATGTTGAAAGATAAAACGCTAATCATATCTTATATAGATGAACTTTTGGTCAATTTGACGGAGTTTTTTAGGAATTATGATTTGTGGAAAAAAATAAAAGAAGATATTCTTCAAGAAATAGGTTATCAGGGAGAATTAAGGATTTGGCATGCAGGCTGTTCTACTGGAGAAGAGATTTATACGATGGGAATGGTTTTGAAAGAACGTTTTCTCTTGCATCGGTCAAAGGTATTGGCAACCGATTTAAGTGCAAAAGCACTTGCTCAAGCAAAGGAAGGTTGCTACAGTAATATTATCTGGGACAAATGTGCGAAGTCTTATGCTTTGTACAATCCAGAAGGGAATGTAGATCGTTATTTTTCTAAACACGAGCATAGTTTTGAGGTAATCAAGCAGCTAAAAAAACACGTTCGATTCCAACGCCATAATTTGGTACAGGATAAAATTGAAGGACAGTTCCAAATTATTTTTTGCAGAAATGTGATGCTTTATTTTGACAGCACTTTAAAAATGAAGGTTTTGGAGCTTTTTTATGATGCATTGACTGATGATGGCTTTTTTATAATAGGTTATTATGATATGCTGCCCTATAAATCTAAAGAAATGTTTACCTTGCATTGTGCAAAAACTAGAATTTACAAGAAAAATTTGAATTATAAATAATTTGTTATAATAGCTATTAAATTATAAAATAATACATAAGAAATGGATATCGTAAGTACAGCAAAAGAAGATATGTTGATTTTAGATTTTGTTGGTCAGCTAGATACTGGAACTGCTCCAAGAGCAGAAGTAGAAGTGAATAAGTATTTAGAAAATAATCAGAAAATTATTTTTAATTTAGCTCAAACAGTTTTTGTTAGTAGTGCTGGTTTACGTGTTTTTTTGGGTACAGCTAAAAAACTAAAAGCCTCAGGGGGCTTGTTCCGTATTTGCAATGCAAATCAAGTGGTTCAAGAAATTTTGGATATTTCTGGCTTTAGCCAAATCCTAGATGTAAAAAACTCATTGGAGGAAGCCGTGACAAATTTTAACTAAGAATCATCATTTGATAATATAAACTGAAAAATGGGGAAAGAAGCAAACGAATCTAAAGACATTGCCAATGTCATCGCCCAAAAAGAGCAAGAAATTACCCTTTTGAAGGACCAAATGGTACGAATGGAAGCCGAGTTGAATTTGGCAAAAGACATTCAACTGAATATGATTCCAATCAGTCATCCTGATTTTGGAGGGCGTAGTGATGTTGAGTTATATGCAAAGTTGATTTCTGCTAGGGAAGTAGGTGGTGATTTTTATGATTATTATTTATTAGATGATAATCATTTAGCAATTGTGGTCGGTGATGTCTCTGGAAAAGGGGTTGCAGCAGGGTTTATGATGGCTGTAGGTAAAGCCTTGTTAAAATCAAGGGCAGCAACTGATTATTCGACGGCAAGTATTATGAGCCACGTCAATCAAGAGATGGCAGCCAATAATCCCGATTACATGTTTACCACGGTATTCATGGGAGTTATTAATTTGGCTAAAAAAGAAATGACGTACACGAATGCAGGGCATAATCCTACTTTTATTCTTCAGAAAGATGGCAACTTAGTCAAGTTATCTACATTGCATGGTCCTGTCGTTGCTGCGATGGAAGATATTGTGTATGGAGAATCCGTCGTTTCTTTGTCTGTTGGAGATGTTGTTTTTGCGTATACAGATGGTATAACGGAAGCACATAACAGTACTTTAGAGTTGTTTTCAGAGGAGCGATTGTGTGAATCTTTAAAACGACCATTTAAAAATGTAAAAGATACCGTGGAAAGGATCGTTCTGGATATTTTGTTATTCGAACGAGGAGAGGAACAATTTGATGATATAACGGCTTTGTGTGTTGAAATAAAAGAATAAATAATGGGAAAGATACATTCAAAAAAAATTGTAATAAAAAATACGATAGAGGAAGTACAACGCGCTATTAATGCGTTTGAGACTTTTGCCTCGCAATACACCATTCCTAATACTATTATGGTAAAGGTAAATGTTGTGTTAGACGAGCTTCTATCCAATATAGTGAAGTATAGCTTTCCTGATGGACAAGAATATGAAATTGACATTACAATAGAATTGTTTACGACTGGAAAATTGATTATTCAATTGACAGATGCTGGAATTCCATTTAATCCTTTTGAGACCCCCGAACCAGATGTATCGATTCCTTTGGAAGATCGAGAAGTAGGAGGTTTGGGCATTCTTTTGGTTAAAAAATTGATGGATGGTTACAGTTATAAAAGACAAGTCAACCTAAATGTTACGTCAATGATTAAAAATAATTGTTAATAAGAAATAACTAAGAATACTCAAAATAGGCATTGTTCTCGTTCTATTATTAGGTAGACTAAATTATAATGCTATATTAGGTCGTTACTATAGAAGATTACTTCGTGGGGAAATTATATTAGTTTGATTATCAGTAAGGTAGCTTTGAATTGCTAAAGCAGATAAATCGTTTATAATCAAACTAATATGAAATAGTTTTTATGTTTTTTTGTAAAAAAAACTAAAAATCCCATGAAGTATTAATAGAAGTAACCAATGAGAAGTAACAAATGACAAAAACGTTAGGAACTATACAACAATATTTTAAAGAAGATATGACTGCTGCCTTTGGTTTGGCACTAGTTGTACTACCCATTGCGCTCGGTATTGCCGTTGCCTCTGGTGCGCCACCTATGGCAGGCGTCTTGTCTGCGGTTGTGGGGGGCGTTGTTGCTACATTCTTTAGAGGGAGTCACATTACAATTAATGGCCCTTCAGCGGGGCTTATTGCCGTGATGCTGTCTGGAGGACTTGTTTTAGGAGACGGAGAATCTTTAATTGGATTTCAATGTCTTTTGGCGGCAACAATTGTCGCAGGAGTAGGACAAATGTTATTGGGTTTATTTCAATTAGGTGAACGGGGCGATATTATCCCTACCGCAGCAATCAACGGAATGTTAGCCGCCGTAGGATTTACAATTATTGTAACTCAGGTACATCTAGTTTTTGGTGTTAGTGCAGAAAGTGATAGTGCGTACAATAGTTTTTGGATGATTGGGGATAGTATACAAGCCTTAAATCCAGTTATTTTATTAATTAGTGTTGTTGCAATTGTAGTCTTATTATTGCACAAACAAGGAGCTATAAAGGGAACTAAAATGCTTCCAACACCGATTTGGATCGTTTTATTTACGTTGCCTATTGTCTATTATTTTAATTTCTTCGAGACTCATTATGTTCCTTTGTTTAACACTGCTTTTCCTGTAGGACCAGAGTATTTAGTTGAAATCCCTCTTAATATTAAAAATTACATTATATATCCTAGTTTCTCAAAAATAGATCAATTAGATTTTTGGACAGTTTCTTTGAGTATCTTGGCGGTTTCTACAATCGAAACATTGGTTAGTGCCAAAGCGGTTGATAAGTTGGATCCTTTGAAACGAAATACGAACTTAAATAAAGAACTGTTTGCCGCAGGATTAAGCTCGGTTGTAGCAGGGGGAATTGGTGGATTGCCCGTTATTACAGCAATTCCTGTCTATACAGGGGCTAAAACGAAATGGTCTAATTTATATTATGGAGTTATTTTAGGTCTTTTTGTCTTAATTTGTGCGCCCATTATTCGAATGATTCCTTTGGCTGCATTGGCCGTATTGTTGATTTATACAGGATATAAATTAGCAACGCCTAAATTATGGGTGGATACTTATCGAAAAGGGGATGATCAATTTTTAATCTTTTTTACAACCTTCTTTGCAACCTTAGTTTATGGTTTATTGATTGGGTTAATTATCGGGATTGTAATTACGTTGTTTAACCATTATGGTAAATCAAATTTAAAGGCTGAAAAATTTATTAAGTATCTGACAGAGCCTTCTATTCAGACGACTCGTACTGAAAATACCCACGAGCTTTATATTAGATTAGAAGGAATTGTTAATTTTATCAATATTCCTAAATTAAAACAAGTCTTAAAATCGAGTGGCAAAACAGAAAAAAATATCATTGTAGATATGTCTAATGCTCGTTTAATTGACTATACTGTATTGGAATATTTGCATGATGATGCGGCTCGTTATGACCTGCCTAAAGAAATAAATTTTGAGTTGGTCGGTTTGGGGGCACATGATGCTTATTCTCGTCATCCTAATGCGACTAGAATATTACCAAGTGACAAAAAACCACAATTAAATCAACGTCAAATACGTTTGCGTGAATTGTCGGAAACTAATAATGGTGCTTTTTGGCCAGAAGTTCGTTGGGATTTTCAACAATTAAAAGACTTTGAGTTTTTTAAAAGTAAAAAAATAGAGTATACTTTTAATACTGCTAAAGGTAATTATAAGATGTTTTTTGAATGGGAAACTTGTGATATTACTTTCGAAGAAGGGGGCGCATTTACCAATCAAGAACGTTATACCAGTGTGTCTATATTGCATCTACCATTTAATGCTCCGAAGTTTGTATTACAGCGAGAAGCCATCTTTGATAAAATTGGCGTGAAATTAGCATTAAGAGAAGAGGATATCAATATGGAAGAACATCCTGGTTTCTCAAACAATTTTTTATTGGAAGGAGCGAATGCAGAAGCTGTACGTAAATTTTTTAACCAACCATTAGTAGATTACTTGAATGAGAACCCATATTATCACATAGAATGTAATGGTACTATGTTACTAATTTTTAAAGAGATGCGATTTGCAACTCCTTCCGCAATGACTCGCCTGCATGAGTTCAGTAATGAATTGGCAGAGATATTGCTAGAGAGTTGGAAAGCTCAACCAATTGATTTAGAATCTATGTTATAGATGTTTCTTCTG
>Ga0055584_100005534_pt1 | contig 12377 bp, 13 predicted proteins | sample OSDHelmetaG_FD_58716 | JGI IMG/M metagenome (GOLD analysis project Ga0055584, IMG submission 58716) | Pelagic marine sediment microbial communities from the LTER site Helgoland, North Sea, for post-phytoplankton bloom and carbon turnover... | ecosystem: Environmental > Aquatic > Marine >... | reverse complement strand
GGTGGGTCGAAACCCCGCGCCACGTGCGGCCATCCGGGGGGGCGGCGCCTCAGTCCGCCAGGCGGCGCATCAGCGCCAGGACCCCCTCGGTTCCCGGCACGGCGGCGTCGGCCGCGCCCCGGACGGAGGGGTCCACCTCCGGGCCGTCGGCCACCATGCACCAGGCGCCGTCCAGTTCCCCCTGCGCCGTCATGCGTCGCATCTCCCGCCACGCGTCGGCATCGGTGTGGTCGTCCCCCACGTAGAGGATCCGCCGCGCGCCGGATTCCCGCGCGATGGCCCGGAGTGCCGTGCCCTTGTCCACGTCCACGTCGGGGAGCAGCTCGAGGATCATCTTCCCGTCGCGTGTCCGGAGCCCGTGCGCCACGGCGGCGGGGCGGACCTGCGCCCGCAGCCACTCCCCGGTGGCGCGCGGGTCGCGCGCCTCGCGGTAGTGCAGGCTCACCGACGCCCCCTTGTCCTCCACCCACGCGCCCCGTGCGCGGAGGGCGTCCCGGTCCAGGGCTTCCACGAACGCGCGCAGGTGGGCCACGGGCGCCGCGGCCTCGGGCACCATGTGGGGGTCGTGCCCCGCCGCCGCCACCTCCAGCCCATGGTTCCCTCCCCGCGCGATTCCCGGGACCGGCACCATCCGCTCCACGTCCGCCATTGCCCGCCCGCTGATGGCACCCACCAGCAGGTAGTCGCCGGTCAGTGCGGACAGCAGGTCGAGGGCCTCGCCGGGCACGCGGGCATCACCGGCGTGCGGCACGATCGGCGCCAGTACACCATCGATGTCGAACAGCAGCCCGGTGCGCGCGGCATCCCCGCGCGCGGCAGCGGCAATGCCGAGCACCTGTGCATCGAGGGGAGCCACCACGCCCGGTCACGCTAACACGGGCGGCGCGTCGCTCCCGGTGGCCCGCCTGCTCGTGGTGGGCCTTGCAGGCGGGGCGTTCTCGGGCCTCCTTGGCGTGGGCGGCGGCGCGGTCATCGTCCCCCTGCTGATGGCCCTTGCCTGGATGGACGCCCGCCACGCCACGGCCACCTCGCTGGCCTCCATCGCCATCATCGCGGTGTGGGGGGTGGCCAGCTACGCCGCGCTCGGCAACGTCGACTGGCTGCTCGCCCTGGTCGTGGGCATCCCGGCCCTGTTCGGAACCCTCATCGGCGTGCGCCTGCGCGCGCGGGTGTCCACGCAGGCCATCGCCCGTGCGTTCGCCGTGCTCCTGCTGGCCTCCGCCATCGCCCTGGTGGTGGCGCACTGACCCCCTACGTCATCGCCGCACTCGTGGGCGTGGTCGCCGGCGTGGTGGCGGCCCTTACCGGCGTGGGAGGGGGCATCCTCTTCGTGCCGGCGCTCACCCTCGCGCTTGGGCTGCCGCAGGTGACCGCCGAGGGCACGTCGCTGCTCGCCATCATCCCGGTGGCGCTGCTCGCCACGTTCCTGCAGCGGCGCAGTGGTGAGGTGCACCTCAGGGCCGCGGTGTTCGTGGGCATTGGGGCGATCCCGGCGGCCATCGCCGCGGCCATTGCCGCTCACTACCTGCCCGAACTGGCGCTGAAGGTGGTGTTCGCCCTGCTGATGGTCGTCATCGCCGCCCGGGTGTGGATGTCAACCTCATCATCCGGGTGATGCCACCCGGCCCGCGCGGGTGTAAATTCCGTGGGCCAGTTCCCCCATCATCAGACTCACAACGGAATACGGAGCAGGTTGACCATGATTACCACTCCCATCGAGATGCCGGAGCCCCCCATCCGGCGCCCGCGCGGCCGTCCCCGCGACCCGCGCGTGGAGGGCGTCGTGCTCGGCGCCACCCGGGCGCTGCTGCTGGAGCGTGGCTTCGGGCGGCTCACCATCGCCGCGGTGGCCGAGTCGGCCGGCGTCGGCAAGGGCACCATCTACCTGCGGTGGCCCGACAAGCAGTCGCTGGTGGTGTCGGCCCTGGCCGAGGTGTGGGAGCCCATCGCCGAGCCGGACACCGGCAACCTGCGCGACGACCTCCTCGCCATCACCCGTGTGGTGAGCATCAATCTCAACGGCGTTCCGGGCAAGCTGCTCGCCGCCGTCGTGGGTGAGATGCCGCGTTATCCCGGCCTCCACGCGCTGTGGATGAACGACATCCTGGCGCCCTGGACGCGGGTCATCGTGGCCGTGCTGCAGCGCGGCATCGACCGCGGCGAGATGCGCCCGGGAATCGACTCCGCGGTGGCGGTGGAATCGGTCATCGGTCCCATCCTGTCCACCAGCACCATGCGTGGGCGCCGTATCACGCCCAAGCAGAACGCGGCGTTCGTGGACATCTTCCTGCGCGGGGTCGCCCCGTAGGGACTGTCCTCGGCCGGCGTGCCTAGGGGATGATCAGCGCGCGGGCGGCGTCCGCGCACAGGTCCAGCATGGGCTGCGCCGCGATGGCCAGCGCGACGATGGCGACCGCGCCGGCCACGGCCACCGTGGCCACGGAAGGCGGCACGCGCAGGCGCCGCTCGTTGCTGCGGCCATCGGCGGGCGTTCCCCACATCACGATCACCACCCGCAGGTAGTAGACCACGCTGATCACGCTGGCCACGGCCCCCACGATCGCCAGCCACGCCATTCCGGCGTCCACGGCTGATCCGAACAGCAGGAACTTCCCCACGAACCCGGCGAAGGGCGGGAACCCGGCCAGCGACACCATCGCGAGGGTCATCACCACCCCGGCCCACGGGCGCGCACGTCCGTACCCGGCCATGGCCGCCAGCTGGTCGCCGTCCTCCACCTCGCGCTCGCGCAGGATGACGATGGCGAACGCCGCCAGGGTCATCGCCACGTAGGCGAACAGGTAGTAGATGAGCGCCTCGGCGCCCGCGGTGGTGCCAACGGCCACCCCGATCAGCAGGTATCCCGCCTGGGCGATGCTCGACCACGCCAGCATGCGCTTGACGTTGTCCTGCAGCAGCGCGCCCACGTTGCCCACGACCATCGTGGCAACCGCGAGCGCGCCGATCAGGCCGCGCCAGTCGCCGGATGCCTGCGAGGTGGCCCCGGTGAACAGCAGTAGGAACGCGCCCATCGCGGCGGCCTTCGTGCCGGTGCCCATGAAGGCCGTCACCGGCGTGGGCGCACCCTCGTACACGTCGGGTGTCCACATGTGGAAGGGCACGGCGCTCGCCTTGAAGCCCAGGGCCACCACGATCAGCACGATCGCCGCGATCAGGAGGGGGTCCGATGCCAGCCCGCCCACCGAGTCGAGGCGTGCCGCGATCCCTGCGAGCGAGGTCGTGCCGGTCACGCCGTACAGCAGGGCGAAGCCGTAGACCAGCAGCGCGGTGCCGATGGAGCCGGTGATCAGGTACTTCAGCCCGCTCTCCAGTGACCTCTCGCGGGCCACCTCCATGGCGCACAGGATGTACAGCGACACCGACAGCAGTTCGATGCCGATGAACAGGGTGATGAGGTCGCCGCTCATCACGGTCAGCATCATCCCGGTGGCGGCCGCAAGCACCAGCCCGGTGAACTCCCTCCGGCGCCCGGCGGCGGCGGGCTCGCCCCATCCCAGCAGCAGCGTGGCGAGGGCCGCGATCATGATGACCCAGGTCATCAGCAACCCGAAGCGGTCAATGCGGAGCTCGCCGCTGAAGGCCACCTGTCGCTCGCCCCACTGGGTCACGGTGATGGCCAGGGTGGCGACGATGCCGGCCATGCCGATGGCCTCGGGCAGGCGCCGCGCCGATGCGGGCAGCGGTACTACGGCCAGCACGATCGCCGCCACCGTCACGGCCGCCATCACATACAGGGTGAGTGCCGCTCCGGCGTTCACGGGCGCTCCGCGGGGTCGGTGGCCGGGGTCATCGCCGCGCGCGCGCGTAGCACGCCGATCTGCTCCACCGGGCGGCCCTCGGCCACCTGGGCCGGCGCCAGCGCCAGATCGGTGCTGGCACGGGTGGCCCCCACCAGGCTGCCGGGCCACAGGGCGATCCACATCATCATCAGGATCAGGGGCACCAGGATGATCGCGTCACGCGCGCCCATCTCGGCCACGCGCCCGTCGTCCGTCACGCCACGCGCCGGCCCGTTCATGGTGCCCTGGTACATCCGCAGCATGTACACCGCGGCATAGATGACGCCCAGCATGGCGATCACCGCCATCCACGCGTACTGGTCGAACACGCCGCCGAGGATGAAGAACTCGCCCACGAAGGCATTGGAGCCGGGCAGGGCGAGGGCAGCCATGGTCACGAACAGGAAGGCCACGGCCAGGCGCGGCGCGCCCTTTGCCAGCCCGCCCAGGCGGTCCATGTCGCCGGTGCCCGTTCCCCGGCTGATCACCATGACCACGGCGAACGCCGCGGCGGCCACGATGCCGTGGTTGATCATCTGCAGCACCGCACCCTGCGCCGCCATGCGGTCGATCACGATGATGCCCAGCACGATGAAGCCCAGGTGGGCCACGCTGGAGTAGCCCACCAGCAGGCGCATGGTGGGCGCCCGCCAGGCCAGCAGCGAGCCGTACACGATCCCGATCAGCGCCAGGATGGCCACGGGGATCAGCAGGTTCCCGATGCCCTCGGGGAACACCGGCACGCCGATGCGCAGCAGGCCGTACACGCCCGCCTTGCTCATCACGGCGGCCAGGAGGATGGTCACCACGATCGGCGCCTGCGAGTACGCGCGCGGCAGCCACCCGTGGAACGGCCAGAGCGGGATCTTGATGGCGAAGGCGATCAGGAACCCGGCCAGCAGGATCGTGCTGGTGGCCTCGCCGAAGGCCACGCCCTGCATGTCGCGGATGAGGAAGCTCAGTTCGCCCGTGGCGTCCATGGCGGTGAGCGCGGTGGCGATGATGGCCACCAGCATCAGCAGGGATCCGGCCATCGTGTAGACCACGAAGATCATCCCTGCACCACGCCGGTCGTCCCCGCCCCAGTTCCAGATGAGCAGCGCGAACGGGATGAGCATGAACTCCCAGAACACGTAGAAGAGGATCAGGTCGCCCGCGGTGAACAGGCCCAGCAGGGCGGCCTGGGCCAGCATGATCAGCGCGAGGAAGGCCGGTCCACGGCGCTCGGGCAGCCGCTGGCACGCGGCGATGGTGCCCAGCGTGAAGATCACGGTGGTCAGCAGCACCAGCCAGATCGAGATGCCGTCCACGCCCACGTCCCATGACACGCCGGCTGCGGGGATCCAGTCCAGGTGGTCCACCTGCTGCATCACGGCCATGTCGCGGTCGAACAGCGCCACCACGATGATCGAGATGGCCAGCGTGGCAAGCGTGCCGATCAGCGCCACGCCGCGCGCCGCCCGGCGCTCGCGCGCGGGCAGCACGCCCAGCACCACGGCCGCGGCCAGCGGAACGAGGATGAGCAGGCTCACCCAGGGCATCAGGAGCCCCCTGCCGCGATCAGCGCGGCAACGATGCCCGCCAGTGCGATGCCCAGCACCATCCAGAAGGCATATGCGCGCACCATGCCGCTCTGGGACGACCTCACCAGGCGTGCCGCGCCGCGCACGAAGGCCACGGTTCCGGTGATGATGCCCTGCGGCCCCGCGGGCTCCACGCGGGTCAGCATCACGTCGGCCATCTCGCGCCCGGGCTCCACGAACACGTCGTCGTAGGCCTCATCGAATCGCCAGGCATCGTCCATCACGGCGCGCGGCCCGCGCGCGATGGCAGCCAGGCGGATGCGCCGCTCGGGGTCGGCCCCGAACAGCCACCAGGCCAGGCCGATGCCGCCCAGCGCCATCACCACCGACACGATGATGGTCACCACCTCGGTGGCGTGCGTGGGCTCGAGGATGGCCGGCCCCTCGCCGGTGACCGGCAGGAGCCAGTCGCTGATCTCGGTCCACCCGAACGGCAACTGCAGCCATCCGCCCACGATGCTCAGGATCCCCAGCACCACCACGGGCACGGACATCCACCACCGCGAGGGGTGGGGTGCCGGTTGGTAGCCCCCCGCGGGCTCGGGCCCGAAGAAGGCGCGGAACAGCAGCCGGAACATGTAGAGCGCCGTGAGGAACGCGCCGAGGATGCCCACCACCCAGCAGAACACGCCGATCGCGCCCCCGTTCAGGGCGCTTGCCAGCACGTCGTCCTTGGCGAAGAAGCCCGCGAATCCGGGCACGCCGGCGATGGCCAGGCAGCCCGCGCCCATGCCGAAGTAGGCCACCCGCAGGTACTTCCGCAGGCCGCCCATGCGGTCCAGGCTCTGCTCGTCGTGCAGCGCGTGGATCACCACGCCGGCGGCCAGGAACAGCGCCGCCTTGTAGAAGGCGTGGGCCATCAGCATGAACATTCCGCTGGCGTAGGCACCCAGCCCCACGGCCATGATCATGTAGCCGACCTGGCTCACCGTGGACCACGCGAGCACGCGCTTGATGTCCACCTGCTGCAGGGCCACGGTGGCCGCCATCAGCAGGGTGATCGCACCCACCACGGCCACGATGTCGCCCGCCAGCCATGACAGGTCGAAGAACGCGTGGCAGCGCACGATCAGGTAGACGCCGGCCGTCACCATGGTGGCCGCGTGGATCAGGGCGCTCACCGGGGTGGGGCCCTCCATGGCATCCGGTAGCCACGTGTGCAGCGGCACCTGCGCGCTCTTGGCCGCGGCGCCTACGAACAGCAGCAGGCAGATGGCCAGCACGGTTCCCGAATTCGCCCCCAGGCCGGACGCCCCGGCAAACGCCTCGCCGTAGTCCAGCGTCCCCAGTTCCCGCAGGATGAGGAACGCCGCCAGCACCAGGCCCACATCGCCGATCACGTTGATCACGAAGGCCTTCTTCGCGGCGGCCACGGCAGTGGGCCTCTCGTACCAGAAGCCGATCAGCAGGTACGACGCCAGCCCCACGAACGCCCATCCGACGATGAGGAAGAAGAAGTTGCCGGCAAGCACCAGCAGCAGCATCGAGAACACGAACAGGTTCATGCTCGCGAAGAACCGGCGGTAATCGCGGTCGTGCTCCATGTACTCGGCCGAGTACAGGTGGATGAGGAATCCCACCCCGGTGATGATGAGCATCATCATCACGCTGAGCGGGTCCACCAGGATCGACAGGTCCACGTCGGTGCCGGCGATGGAGATCCACTCGAAGGCGCTTGAGGTGAACGACCGGTCGTCTGCGGCATTGCCCAGCAGGCCGATGAACACCGCCACCGACAGCGCGAAGCTGATGAGGATGCTGCCGATGCCCAGCAGGCGTGTGACCGCGTGCGGCGGCTCGCCCGGCCACCCGGCCAGCACGATCCCGCTGATCAGCGGCACCACCAGCACGATCCACGCGAGAGCGGTGGCCATGGCCTCAGCCCCTCATGGACGACATCTCGTCCACGTCCAGTCGGGTGCGCGAGCGGAAGATGGCCACCACCAGCCCGAGGCCGATCACCACCTCCGCCGCGGCGACCACCATCACCACCAGGGCGAACACCTGGCCCGAGGGGTCGTCCCACAGGCGCGAGAAGCCGATCAGCGACACGTTGCCCGCGTTCAGCATCAACTCGACGCTCAGCAGCAGCATCAGCGGGTTGCGGCGGCGCATCACGCCCACCAGCCCCAGCGCGAGCAGGGCCAGCGACAGCATCAGGTATGCCTCGATGGGCACGTTCACCGTCCGCCCGCCCCCTGTACGGCGCTGCGCGCCAGGATCACCGCGCCCACGGCGGCCACCAGCAGGATCAGCGACGTCACCTCGAAGGCCAGCAGGTGGTCCGACAGGAAGGCGTCGCCGATCGACGCGGGCGTGCCCACGTCGGTGGTGGCGGGCGCGGCGTCGGCCGGTGCCGATGAGGAGTCCAGCACGGCCACGGCCCCGAACGCGCCCAGGCCGATCACGCCCAGCCAGCCGATCACCTGCCAGCGGTCCAGGCGGTCGGGCGTGGTCACCTCGCCGCGCTCGCCCAGGTAGGCGATGACGAACAGGAACATCACCACGATGGCCCCGGCGTACACGATCACCTGCACCGCGGCGGCGAAGGGTGCGAGCAGCACGATGAACAGCAGCGCCACTGACAGCAGGGTGCCGATCAGGCTCACGGCCGCGCGGAAGGCGTCGCGGAAGAACACCACGCCGGTGCCGAACCCCAGCGCGCCGATCGCCGCCACGGCGAAGGTGACCTTCTCACCCACCGATCACCGCCGGGTCGTACGGGTCCAGGATGCGCATGCCGTGGCGCCCGGCCACGGCCATGGCGTGGTCGCTCTGCTCCGCCGTCACCGGGGGCAGCGGCGCCGAGGTGTCGGTCACCTCGTCACACACCTCGCGCAGGAAGGCCTCCATCTCGTGCGGGGGCGACAGCGTGCACAGCAGGCGCGCCGGGCGCCCGCCCAGGTTGCGGTAGGTGTGCGGGGCCCACGGCGCGATGGTGGTGCTCTCGAGCGGCCCCAGCACGGTGGCGCGGTCCCCGGTGATCACCGTGATCTCGCCGTCCAGGCACATGTACTGCTCGGCGGCCTCATGGCTGTGCATGTGCAGTGGCCCACCGCCGGGGCGCGAGGCGATCTCGGCGATCAGGAAGCCCCCACCCGTGGTGTCGCTGGTCGCATGGACGCGGAAGCCCTCGCCCATGAACAGCATGGGCGTGCCCGGTGTCAGGGTGTCCACCGGCACTATGCGTCCGCCGCCGGGGAGGGGTCGCCGGGCACGTTGGGGTGCAGCGGCGGCTGCTTCGGCGCCGGCTCCAGCAGGACGTCCTTGGTGTAGATGAGGGCCTCGCGGCTGTACTCGCTCAGCTCATACGAGTGCTCGAGCGTGACGGCGTCGAACGGGCACGCCACCTCGCAGTAGCCGCAGAAGATGCAGCGCGCCATGTTGATCTCGTAGATGCGCGCGTAGCGCTCGCCGGCCGACACCCGGTTTTCCGGCGTGTTCTCCTCGGCCACCACGCGGATGCAGTCGGCTGGGCAGGCGGCGGCGCACAGCGAGCAGCCCACGCACTTCTCCAGGCCGTTCTCGAACCGCCACAGCCGGTGACGCCCCCGGAACCGCGGGTACACGGGGGTCTTGTGTTCGGGGTAGCCGATGGTCACGGGCGTCTTCAGCAGGTTGCGGAAGGTGACGCCAAAGCCCTTGAGGGGATCGAGCACGCCCATCAGTTCGCGAACCCCAGTCCCAGCACGATGGCCGTCACGACGATGTTGGCCAGCGCCACGGGGATCAGCACCTTCCACCCGAACTTCATCAGGCGGTCATACCGGAAGCGGGGCAGGGTGGCGCGCACCCAGATGAACACGAACAGCAGGGCGGTGATCTTGATGCCCAGCCAGATGAAGCCCGGCAGCCAGGGTCCGTTGGGGCCGCCCAGGAACAACGTGGCGGCGAAGGCGGAGATGACGATGAGCGCCACGTACTCGGCGGCCAGGAACATCGCGAACTTCACCGAGCCGTACTCGGTGTTGTAGCCCGAGATCAGCTCGCTCTCGGCCTCGCCCAGGTCGAACGGCACGCGGTTGGTCTCGGCGAATGCCGCGATCATGAACACCACGAACGCCACCGGCTGCAGCAGGATGTACCAGAGGCCCCCCGACTGGTCGTTGGCGATGTCCACCAGCGAGAGGCTCTGGCTGATCATCACCACGCCCACGATCGACAGGCCCAGTGCCACCTCGTACGACACCAACTGCGCGGCACCGCGCGCCGCGCCCAGGAACGAGTACTTGTTGCCACTGGCCCATCCGCCCAGGATCAGTCCGTATGCCCCCAGGCTGGACAGCGCCAGGAACACCAGCACGCCCACGCTCAGGTCGGTGCCGTACAGCGTGATGGTGTGGCCGAACCACTCGTGCACGCCGCCGTAGGGGATCAGCGACAGCGCGGCAACGGCGGCGATCACCGGGATCATCGGCGCCAGGCGGAACACCCAGCGGTTGGCGCCCGCCGGGACGAAGTCCTCCTTGAAGGTCAGCTTGCCGATGTCGGCCAGCGGCTGCAGCAGCCCGAACGGCCCGGCGCGGTTGGGCCCCACGCGGGCCTGGAACCGGCCGATCAACTTGCGCTCGATCACCGTGAGGCCGGCGAAGCCCGAGAACACCACGCCCACCACGACCACCGCCTGGATGATCATCGTGAGCACGGCCTCCTGCGCGGTCACGCGCCCACCTCCTCGCGCGCGGCCGCCGACACCGCGGCGTGCACGGGTCCCCGGTCCCCCGGCAGCAGGCGGGCGGCCCCGGAGGCCGGGTCGCCCATCACCAGGTACACCGCGCCCTCGTGCAGGCGCGAGTCGATCTCCAACGGCAGCACGACCGTGCCCTCCGGCGTGGTCACGCGCACGCGGGCATCGGTGCGCACGCCCAGCCGCTCGGCTTCCGCGGGTGCGAGCGCCACGCGCGACGGCTCGCGCACTGCCTCCAGCGCATCGGACCGGTGGGCCACGGCGTCGCCGAACACCGGGGCGCATGGCACCACCAGCAGGCCATCACCCACGGGCCCGCGCGCAGGGACGCCCGGATCCTGCGGCACGGGGGCGACTGCCGCGCCCTCGCTGCCGATCACGCGGTAGTCCAACCCTGCGAAGGCCGCGTGCTGCTCGGCCAGCCGCCGGAACGCCTGGGCCGGAGTGCGGTCGGGCACCGGGCTCCCGATCCGGTGGGTGATGCCCACGATCATCTCCCACGCCGCGGCGGCCCCCGCGGCCCCGCGCGCGCCGGGCCTCAGCCGCTGTGCGCGCCCGGTCATGCTCACCAGCACGCCCTCATCCTCCAGGGGAGCCAGCATGGGCAGGACGAGGGTGGCGCGGTCGGTCAGCCCCGTGCGATGAGTGGCCATCTCGATGATCGTGCCCGCGCGGTCCGCGGCCGCCGCCCAGCGGTCGCCCGCCGGCCCCGCGGTGGGGTCGGCGCCGATTGTGAGCAGGATGTCGATGGCGCCGGCCTCGAGTGCCGTCAGCAGGTCACCGGCTGCGGGGATGCCCAGGGCGCGCAGCCCGGGGCCGCTCACGTCGGCGCACATCTCGATCGCCCGCGCGCCAGGGGTGGCGGCCACCACCCGTGCGATGGCCTCGGCGGCCGCGGGCTCGGCGGCGAGATCGGCCTCGTCCCACAGCACCACGGCGCGCTCGCTGCCCTGCAGGCGCTCGTTGATGACCGCGGCGGCATCCAGCAGGTGCCCCGGGGTGGTGCGAAGTGCTTCACAGGATGCGTCGAGCGCCGTGGGGCGCGGGCCGATCACCGCCACCTGCGCGCCGGCGCGCCGGGCCCCCCGGATGCGCAGTTCGGCCACCGGCTGCTGGGTGCACGGGTCGCCGCCCACCACCAGCACCACGTCGGCGCCGTCGATGTCGTCCATCTGCGCGCCCGGCAGCGCGCGCATGGGTCCCAGGCCGTGGCCCGGGATCCCCGTCCGGGCCACCATGGCGGGCGTGCCGCCCCCCACGCGGGCTGCCAGCTCGCATGCCAGGAACCCCGTTTCCACGGTGACGGCGTCGCCCAGCAGGATGCCCACCCGCGCGCCGCGGGCTGCCAGCAGCCCCGATGCCTCGGTCACCGCGCGCTCCAGCGGCACGTTCCTGCGCCCCACCGCGTCGGCCAGCACGGGCGCCTGGAGGCGATCGGCGCTGCGAAGCGCCGGGTAGCCCCAGCGCCCGCGGTCGCAGATCCAGCCCTCCTCCACGGCCATGTTGGGCTCTGGCCGCCCGGTCAGGCGCTTCACCTCGCCCTCGCGCTCGGTGATCTCCAGGTTGCAGCCCATGGAGCAGCCCGCGCACACCGAGGGGGTGTTCTTGATGTCCCACGGGCGGCTGACGAAGCGGTACGGGTTGCTGGTGAGCGCTCCCACCGGGCAGAGATCGATGGTGTTGCCGGTGAAGCGCCCCTCGTACGGGTCGCCGCTGAAGGTGGCGATCTCCGTGTGGTCGCCGCGCTCCTGGAAGGTCAGCTGGCCGTCCTCGGCCACCTCCTGGCTGAACCGCACGCAGCGGAAGCACGCGATGCACCGCTCGCGGTCCAGTGCCACCAGCGGCGAGAGATCGAGCGGCTTGGGGAAGTGAAGCTTGGGCTCCAGCGAGCGCGTGCGGCCCGGCCCGAAGCGGAAGGTGCGGTCCTGCAGCGGGCACTCGCCGCCCTTGTCGCACACCGGGCAGTCCAGCGGGTGGTTGGCCAGCAGCAGTTCCAGCACGCCGTCCTGGGCGTCCTTCGCCACCTCGCTCTCGGTGTTCACCACCATGTCGGGGGCCACCGGCGTGGAGCAGGCGGTCTGCAGCCCGCGCATGCCCTCCACTTCCACCAGGCACATGCGGCATGCGCCGATGGGCGCACCCAGGCGGGGCTCGTAGCAGAAGATGGGAATCTCGATGCCGGCGGCCTTCGCCGCATCCACGAGCATGGTGCCCTTGGGCGCCCGCACCTCGCGGCCATTGATGGTGAGGACGATCAGCCCGTCGTCGTGCTCAGCCAACGGGCTCCCCCATCATCGGCGCAGGCGC
>Ga0055584_100005532_pt1 | contig 12380 bp, 12 predicted proteins | sample OSDHelmetaG_FD_58716 | JGI IMG/M metagenome (GOLD analysis project Ga0055584, IMG submission 58716) | Pelagic marine sediment microbial communities from the LTER site Helgoland, North Sea, for post-phytoplankton bloom and carbon turnover... | ecosystem: Environmental > Aquatic > Marine >... | reverse complement strand
CAGGGCCCGCTACTACGAAAACAACTAGCTGCATTGGATAGGTTGCTGCATAAAGCAAACACGCCTGTTGATGTACTATTACGTTCAGATAATCAGACTTTAGTTACTTTACGAAAAGTCGATGAACTCGGGCTCTTTACTGAGAGAAGCCTCTCTCTTCGGCCCGGACAATATGTAGCAGTGGGAATACGTCAAGGATATCGTGATGTAAGAGTTACATTTATGCTAGACCCCGATAAATCTATGCAAATTGTCACTATTCAAGCTGCAGAAAAAATAGCACTTGGCAATTAGACAGATAATTTACTCAGACAACGCCTGCTTACTCTCGTGATCGACCAGCTGGTTAAATGCAGAACTTTATAGACTTGTAGATTGATGGATAAAAATAATAACGAATCAGGTAAGGCAACTACAGAAACTATCGCTCCTGCAGCGTTTGTACCATTAAGTACAAACAAACCAACAAAAACGATTGTTATTAAACGCAAAACTTTATTAATCGTCAGTAGTTTCCTTATTTGTGCCGCAACTGCCCTATTCCTTTTCACGGCAAAGGCAGTCTATATCGAAGTTAACCCAGCTCACGCTAAAATAGACATTGCCAGTCTGCTTCAATTAAGACTGGCAGATAGGTATTTACTGCTATCAAGTGATCATGAGCTGGAACTTATGGCTGAAGGTTATCATCTTTTGCAAGACAAACTGATTGTGAGTAGCGATCAAAATCAACAGTTCTCATTCGAACTAAAACGTTTACCCGGACATCTTCAGGTACAAACGGGCACGGTCACAGATGCTGAAATTTTTATAGATGACATTTCTGTTGGCAGAACACCATCACTAGTGCGCGATATTGAGGCTGGGAACCGTAAAATTCGTATTGTCGCTGAACGATATTTTCCTTTCGAGCAAGATTTGATAATTGAAGGCCTGGACAAAGAGCAAAGTCTGGCAGGAGAACTTATTCCTGCATGGGCAGAAGTCTCACTCGATACGCAACCTCAAGGTGCCGACATTTTTCTTGATGGTGAGTTATTAGGCCAAACACCTTTTCTTGCTGAAGTTCTTGAGGGTGAACATGAGATTGGAATAAAACTGACCGGTTTTAAACTCTGGCAAGATGAAATTAAAGTTGTTGCAAATGCAGCGATGGAATTGACAGATATTAAACTGGAACCGGTTGATGCCGTCTTGTTCCTTGTTTCTGATCCGCCGCGAGCAAATGCGACAGCTGACGGAGAATACAAAGGCCTTACGCCACTAGAGTTTTCTCTCACCCCGGGTAAAGAAAGTACGGTGCGTCTTTTCAAACAGGGATACAAATCTACCAGTAGGAAAATCAGCGTAGAGTCAGGCGAAGAGAAACGTCTGGTGGTCAAACTTGCTCCTGAATTGGTAGCTGTCACCTTCAATATCACACCAAACGATGCAAAACTTTATATAGATGGTGTGGCCAGACAAAAAACCAACCAGACGCTTGAACTGTCTGCTAAGCCTCATCGCATTGAAGTTCGCAAACCCGGGTTTGTTAGCTATAAGACAAAAATTTCGCCACATGCCGGCATCGCCGAACAGGTCAATGTGAACCTTAAAAGCGAACGTCAGGCAAAACTGGAAAAAATTAAACCTGTCTATACGAGTGCTGCGGGTCAAACCCTCAAACTTTTTTATCCTGGCGCTTTTAAAATGGGCGCATCACGACGTGAACCGGGTCGTCGCGCAAACGAAACTATTCGTAACATAGAATTAAAAAGACCTTTTTACCTTGGCACCCACGAGGTAAGTAATGAGCAATACAGAAAATTCGTAATCGGTCATGTATCAGGTAGTGTGCAAGGCAACGATCTGAATGGCGACAAACAACCAGCGGTTAAAATAAGCTGGGAACAGGCCGCAGCCTATTGCAACTGGCTTAGTAAGAGTGAGTCATTACAAGCTTTTTATCTGCTTAACGACAACAAGATAAGTGGTTTTAACCCAAAGGCAAATGGCTATCGGCTGCCCACTGAAGCAGAATGGGCCTGGGCAGCTCGCGTCAAAACTAATAATAACTTACTCAAATTCCCCTGGGGAGATGCTCTTCCTCCTCCTGAGAAAAGTGGAAACTATGCAGATATTTCTTCAGCAGGTTTTCTAGGGAAAATTATTGGTAATTATAATGATGGTTTTATGGTCTCCTCACCAATAGGCAGGTTCCCCGCGAATCACAGAGGACTGTTTGACATTGGTGGTAATGTGGCAGAATGGATCAATGACTATTATGACATCCAACTGGGCGCAGGAAATAAGGCCGAAGTTGACCCGCTTGGCCCAGAAACGGGAAAATTCCACGTCATCCGTGGTTCCAGCTGGGCGCACGGAACGGTAACTGAATTACGTCTTTCTTACAGAGATTACAATGCCAAACAACGAGATGATGTTGGTTTTCGCATTGCTCGATATCTGGAGTGATAATATGCGTTTTCTTTTAATTTTTATTCTGACATTATTTTTCGTACAACTTGGCGCACAGGAAAATACCGAAACTGAGGAAGATAAACGAGAGAGCGTAAAAGCTGCAAATAAAGAAGAAACAAAAAAAACAGAAGATATAACACCAGACTCATTTGACCCGACAGAAAAACTATCTGAAGACATTCCTGTCGATTTCCCAGTAGATATTTAGGCTACCTTAGAGTAAGAAAGAAAAGACTATGAAACATAATCCACTGTCAGATCTACTTTATCAATTATTTGCGCTTTTTTTCGCTTTTATAATTGTGCATGCAGCATACGTTACTGTAATCAGACCTAATGCTAATGCGATACTGGAAGAGCAACGTAGCCACCAGGAAGCAGGCGAAGTCTATGAGGTCAAGCGCTCAATTTTTATAGTCATTAAAGATTATGAACAAGAAGCCTGTTTTATACTTGCCTTATGGGTATTCGCCATCATGGCACTGAAAGCAAAATCAGTAGTGGAAGAGCGACGCTTGCTTGCGAAATCCCTGTTAGAAGTGAGCGCCGGTACCAGCATTTTGCCCGAAGATGCACGACAATACTCCAGACCCCTGCAAACCTTACCTGAAGAAGAAAGAGAATATCTATTACCCAGAGCTTTGCTATCTGCATTACAACGCTTTGGCTCTACCCGTAATATTCAGGACGTCTCTACCGCAGTCAGAGAAATATGTGACACAGAGTCTGACCGATTAGACTCTGAGCTTTCAATGATCAGATATATCATCTGGGCTGTACCTTCTATCGGATTCATAGGTACTGTGCGTGGTATTGGTGAAGCACTAGGTCAGGCCCATAAAGCTGTTGAGGGGGACATAGTTGGCGTAACTGTCAGTCTCGGTGTAGCATTTAATTCAACCTTTATCGCCTTGATCATCAGCATATTTATTATGTTCCTTATGCATCAGTTGCAGTTAATGCAAGAGCGCCTTGTATTGGATAGTCAAAATTATTGTGACATCAATTTGATTCGACACCTTCAGGTTCGCTGAAAGAAATGACTACTCAGGTAATTGAATTGAATGACAGTGAAATTCGGGTTGCCGAAGGTGACAGTATTGTCTTACGTAGCCCGGGCTATGCCTTCCTGGATAAAGATAAAATTGAAATAGGTGTGCTTGCTGCGAGGCAAGCCCGGCTAGAGCCACGTGCCGTACACAATCGCTACTGGAAAAACCTTAACCAGGACCCACTGCAAACCCCCTCTACGCACGCCCGTCATAACGCCGATTTGGCATTTGCTCAACTTCTTGCAATTCACGAACAATCAGGAAAACCAGACGAAGTTATAATCGCTGTGCCCGGCTCCTTTACAAATGAGCAACTAGCACTGTTGTTGGGACTCGTCGATGCCAGCCCCCTCACAGTAGTTGGTCTTGTTGATACAGCAGTCGCCGCAATTACTCCAACGGCTGACAAGGGCAATTACGTGCATATTGATATGCATTTACACCAAACGGTAGTAACGAGACTTATCGTAAGCGATCAAGTCAGTCGTACTTCCGTACAACTCGTCGATGGTGCCGGTTTAACAGCAATTTACGATGCAACAGCACATTTAATTGCCGATCTTTTTATAAAAGAATCACGCTTTGACCCACAACATCACCCGGAAACAGAACAGGCACTCTATGATCAAATACCAGCCTGTCTAAATTCATTACAGAAACATTCTGAAGTAACACTGGAAATTCAATATCAACAAACACAACATCAGGCGAAGTTGCCGTTGGATTTGCTATTAAAAGTACTAAACCCTCTGTATGAAAAAATCGCAAACCTTATTGATAATTCTGATAGCTGCTTACTCAGTTACCAAATAAATCAATTACCTGGCCTAACCACCTTGTTAGAAGGTTCACGGGATTTGACTGAAAATAGCGTATTTGAGGCTTGCTCTCAGCATGCCGCGCTTTTCCAATCTGCAGGGTCTGCATCGAACTATGTGACCAGTCTGCCTGCTACCGAAAACCCCATCATTGACGACAATCCAGTTCAGGTTTCACAAAGCTCGGCACCATCTTCTAACACCGCAGATAGCATCACACATATATTGCATGGGCATAATGCTTACGCTCTAAATAATGATCATCTATTTTTGTCTGCATCCGGAAACATCAGTGCAAATGATGCTTCAACTTGTCATTGTTCCATTCAACAGAATAGTGGACAGGTTGAATTAATAATTGAAGGTGAACTAGCAGTATTTGTAAACGGACGTCAACTGAAAAATACAGAAATCGTACGAGCCGGGGATATTATTAGCTTTACCGGTTCGAAAACAGAGTACACCTTTATCCATGTAGGTAATTAGAGTGGCCTACAGTCGACGCAAACTTTCGGCCTTTAGTCTTTCCTTTCTGGACATCATGTCTTGTGGCTTTGGTGCAGCGGTTCTTCTCTTTCTAATCATAAAACACAACGTTGATACTAATGTTCCGCAACCAACGATCAATTCCGATCTTAGTTCTGAAGTCCAACTGCTTGAAGAAGAAGTGCTTGACGGAGAAAAAGGTCTTGTAAAGATACGTAATATCATTTCAGACATAGATGAAGAACTGGTCACGGCGCAAGGTCTGGCGCGACGCATAATGGAAGAAATCTCCTTAACGGAAGGACTGACTAATGAACTAGTTCTGGATGGAAAAGATGGCAAGCTAAATAGAATAAAGGCAGATATCAAAAGACTGGAAACGGAAAAACAACAATTAGTCGCAGATCTAAACAAAACCGGAGAAGACTCACGTAAGTACGCAGGTGATGGCAACCGAGCCTACGTCACTGGACTCAGGATGGGAGGTCGAAATCTCCTGGTATTGTTAGATACTTCAGGAAGTATGTTGGATAGCTCAATTGTGAATGTAATAAGACGTCGGAATATGCGTGACGAAAGAAAACGAACAGCGCCAAAATGGAAGCGAGCAGTAGATACGGTAAGTTGGTTGAGTGCCAAATTTCCGAATAACAGTCAGTTTCAACTTTATACATTCAATACTGAGGTTAAATCCGCGTTAGCTGACAGCAAAGGCAAGTGGTTGAAAGTAGGTAACAAACCTCAGCTTGATAAAGCCATCAAAAACATAAAAACTATTGTGCCTGAAAATGGCACTAATCTGGAAAAAGCCTTTATAGCCGCGTCACAGCTACGTCCTCTTCCTGATAACATCTATTTAATTACCGACGGTTTACCCACAAAAGGGTCAAAAACTACGCGGGGCGCAACTATTTCCGGAAAACAGCGTCTAAACCTTTTCGAGAACGCGTTGAAAAAATTGCCAAAGGGCGTGCCTGTTAATGTGATTTTATTCCCTATGGAAGGCGATCCACTTGCTGCTAAAGCTTTCTGGCAACTATCCTGGATCACTAATGGTTCTTTTATGAGTCCATCAGAGGATTGGCCATGAGGAAAAAAAGTCGCGAGAATGAAGCATTCAATTTGTCCTTTCTGGATGTCATTACCTGTGGTTTTGGCGCGATTATTCTACTCCTTATGATTGCCAGACCCGGCGATATAACAATTCTGGAAACCAGCGACTTATCTCTGCAAGGCGTTGTAAGAGAGCTTCAGACGCAATTATTTGAAATTCGCGGGGAGACTAAAGTATTAAATCGTGACCTTAATGCCAAACATGAACAAATTTCAGTCTGGGATGAAAAAGTAGCGCGTTTACGATCAGAATTAAAATATACAAAAACACAATATGAAGATGTAACTAAAGACTCTTCAGTCGAAGCCATCATCACCGGTGAACTTGAACTCGCATTGCAATCATTGACCGAAGAGATGCAACGTCTACTGGCTCAAAAAGGAGATATTAACACCAGTCTGGTTGGTGGTATTCCAGTGGACAGTGAGTACATCATTTTTATCATTGATACATCCGGTAGTATGGTGAATGCCAACTGGGAAAAAATGATCAATCAATTGATAGCAACGCTTGATGTCTACCCTCAGGTGAAAGGCATACAAATAATGAGTGACATGGGCTCATACCTTTTTTCACAATATCGGCGTAAATGGGTTCCTGATACTGCGGGTCGACGTAGAGCAATAATCAGCACTTTACGCAGTTGGCGCACTTTCAGTAATAGTAGCCCTGTGGAAGGTATCACCCAGGCGATACGAAGTTTTTATGACCCAAATAAAAAAATAAGTATTTACATATTCGGTGATGAGTTTGCTGGTGAAGGCTCAGTAAAAGAAGTGATCAAGGTGGTTGACCGTATAAACCCAAAAGATGCTAATGGAAAAACGAAAATTCGCATACATGCAGTCGGTTTTCCGATACCACCGACGGCACCGCAACATTTTCAAATCACCAGCAGGCGCTTTGCTACACTAATGCGCGAGCTTACACACAAAAATGGTGGTACATTTGTTGCTCTGAACTAAACACGAAAGTTGAGACGACACTGATCTAAAATAATTGGGATTGTCAGCTATGAAAACAGAAATGACGAAATTATCGCGTATGTACAGACTTACTTTCTTTGTAACATTTTCCATGATGTTATCAGCTTGTAATCAATCTCTGACAATGGAAGCAGAAACCGATGTGCCAACACCCCTTGTATCAAAACTTCCATTAAATATGGCCATCTATTATGACGAGCAGTTTCGCAATTATATATATGAAGAAAACAGCGAAGACCGTCAAAATTGGGCAATAAAAAGTGGCGCATCTCTGGTTGAACTATTTGATAGTGTTTTGCCATCAATGTTTGAGAATGTCAGTCACATTGACAACATTAGTACTGACCTCGACACTGGTGTTGATGGAATACTTGCCCCGGAAGTATCTGAAATGCAATTTGCTCTTCCCAGAGAAACCAAATCTGATCTGTACGAAGTGTGGATAAAATACAGCGTTAAATTGCTTGATACTGAAGGCGAGCTTATCGCTGATTGGCCGATTACCGGTTATGGCAAATCTTCAACGGAGTTTCTTAAGAGTCGAGACAAAGGACTACAAGCAGCGATTAATTCCGCTTTTCGAGATGCGGGGGCAAAATTTGCTTTGAACTTCGCTCGTGTTCCTCCCATTCGTCAATGGCTTGCCGATAAACCTTCTGTTTGCGCGAGTAGTTTTGCCGAAATATGTTAATTAGCCGACATAATATGAATATAAACAATAGAATTGCGAGTCTACTGGCAATTCTAGTGCTATTGCCTGCTTGTCAAAGTACTACAAGAATCGATGAGTACAGACAGGGACCAACAAGTGATATCACCTCGGGGGATTCCGTTGTCGTATTGGGCCGCCGTCATAGCAGTGGACACGAAACCGAAATCGACTTTATCTCATGTGTCGGTCAGGCCTTGTCCAGTAATCAAAGTGGTATCAATATCATTCCCGAGGGTGACTTTATTGATGCTATGTACCCCTATTTTGAAACAAGCACCGCTCCCATGGACGTTAAGAATCTGGATCGGCTGGTGCAAAACCCGGCTGTTGCAGCGAAATTTGCCGAATTTCGTTTACGTTTTTTTATCTGGATTGATGGGTCTACAGAAACAACCGATAAAAAGGGCTCGATTTCATGTGCTGTAGGTCCGGGTGGTGGAGGCTGTTTCGGCTTCGCGACCTGGGATGACGAGGCTAATTATGAAGCAAGTATTTGGGATTTTAAAACTCTGCAACTCGCAGGGAAAATAAGCGCAGAAACACAAGGTACATCTTATCTACCGGCGATCATCATACCGGTTCCTTTGCTCGCCAGAGTTCAAGCCGGGGCTTGTAAAAGCATGGCACAGCAAATAGAAAGTTTTTTACAATGATAAGGCCAGATTAGCATCTAAGTTAGTCGTTTAATTACAGTTTTTATTATCTATTACACGGAGCTTAAATGAATTTTAAACCCACACTTCAAAAGAACTTTTTATTACTTTTCCTCATGCAAAGTTTTCTATTGCCTGTGGCGGCTAATGCGACAGAGCCAATGGCATGGAGAATACGGGATATTGCCTCTGCACCAGTGGATGTTGTGCAATTAAGAGACAAAAGAGACAGAGTTATTCATTCCATGGCAACGAAACAACTACTGCTAGTTTATTCAGCCATGGTCGCTATCCAGGAAGCTGCGGAAATAAATGCTGAACTATTTGTGGTCGAAGGCAAAGCTCCAAATGCTTTCGCTACAATTGGCAAAGATGAACAAAATGTTATTGGTTTCACCTTTGGCATGCTGGAACTAATCGGAATGGATGTAGATGCAGCTGCAGGAATAATTGGCCATGAACTTGCGCATCTAAAACTCGAGCATGTAAAAGAAAGAAAAGAGGCCATAGAAAACTCAAGTAGAACAACCTTTACAGCAGCGTCAAGCAAATATACTCGAGACAATGAACGTGAATCTGACTATCTTGGTGCTATCTGGGCTGTGGAAGCTGGCTACGATCCCGCTGGTGCCGTGCGTGTACATGAAAAGCTATACAAAATATCGAAACGTCAAGTTGGCTTCAGTGGCTCTCACCCATCCAGTATTGAACGTCTGACAATTCTAAAATCTCTGGTCCGCAGATTAACGAAATAGCTAGCTCAGTCCGTAATTAAATAATTCTATTTTACTCTTCTGCAGATATTCGATCATTAAGCGTTTTTTATGTATAAAGCTCAGAAATAATGAATGTGAACTTTTGTGAAGCAACAAACGCAGGCCTATAGTTTTGCAATCAGCGCAGTACTTCTCTGGTCTACTGTTGCGTCAGTTTTCAAAATTTCCCTTGAGTACATTGATATCTGGCAATTGCTTCTGGTTTCTACCGCGACAGCAACGTTCTGTTTACTCATCATTCTACTTTATCAAAAGAAAGTAACCCGTATACCTACGCTAAGCCAAAAAGATTACCTGCGTTTAATGATACTGGGTATTTTAAGCCCGTTTTTATACTATCTAATTTTGTTCAAGGCATACCAATTGCTACCCGCCCAGATCGCACAATCTCTGAATTACACCTGGGCAATCACATTAATGTTTCTCTCGGTACCCATTCTCAAACACAAAATCACTCGCTTCGATGTTGCTGCAACACTGATTTGTTATATCGGAATTGTAGTAATTTGTATGGACGGTGACACTTTTCCCGAAGGACGCCTAAGCATTTTAGGTATAAGCCTCGCCATTGGTAGTACTGTTATCTGGGCGCTTTACTGGTTATACAAAGCAAAAGATAGTGTAGACCCAATAGTTGGTCTGTTTTTAAGCTTCGCATTTAGTTTGCCATTCGTTGCAGTGAGTTACTATTTTTTCTCTGACTCAAACGGCTGGGAGATGAATGGTGTTTATGGCGGCTTCTACGTTGGTTTGTTTGAAATGGGGCTTACCTATGTACTTTGGCTAAGTGCACTACAACTTACAAACTCAGTCGCCAAAATTAGCACTCTAATTTACTGCTCTCCATTTTTGTCCTTAATTTTCATCTATAGCTTCGTTGGAGAGCCGATAGCAATTACTACGATAGTGGGGTTGGTAATGATTATTGCTGGTCTGTTAGTACAGCGTAGAAATGACATAAAGAGCTGAGTCATCACAAATTATTATTACCAGAGACCAGTACTATTGAGGATTCTGTTCTCAATATACCCTCCATTTCACCAATCTCTTCAAGTAAATTGTTTATCTCGGCGGTTGTTGATGCTCTAACAAGAATGAGGATATCTATACGTCCACTGACAGACCACAAAGCCTGTACCAAAGTCATTTTTTCAAGTGCACGTATTACACTTGATGAATGTCTCGGTTCAACTTCCATTGAAACAAATGCCTTAATTTGCTGAGCTATCCAGTCCGAGTTTAGTTTAACGGTATAACCTTCGATCACTCCGTTTCTGTGTAGCTTATTGATCCTTTCCTGAACTGCAGTTCGAGACACGCCCAATTTTCTTGCCAAATTGCTAACAGTTTCACGGGCGTTACTTTGCAAGAGTGAAATCAGTTGTTGATCGCTTGTGCCCAGCTGTTTCATAAATCACCATTTTAGTCATTTTAACTTTATTTGTAGTTATATTGACTATAATTACCCTTTAAATCAACAATAATACATCTACAATCTGTCCCTTATCCCCTTCATAATCACCACATCGGCAGTCATGCTCCTAAACAACTAAATTTAAAGAAATGGACAATACAAGCGGAAAATTTAACTCTGTCAAACAAATGCTTGCGGAATTAACGCCCAGCTATCCTATCTATTGTTTACGCCCTCATGTGTTTGAAAATAGTGCTCGAGAGTTTCTCGAACACTTTCCCGGACAAACCATGTTTGCTGTCAAATGCAACCCTCATCCGAGGGTTTTGAAAGTTCTATACAATGCTGGAATAACACATTTTGATGTGGCCTCTCTGCAGGAAGTATCACAGGTGAGCGAGCTATTTCCTGATGCTACGCTTTACTATATGCATCCGGTAAAACCGCAAGCTCATATAGATAGCGCGCATGACGTTTATCACGTCAGACATTATGTAATTGATCACGTTAACGAACTTGCCAAACTACAACGGCAAATTGATACCACCGGAACCACCATTATCGTGCGGGTTGCGACACCAGATTCCGGTGCCAGTTACAACCTTTCAGACAAATTTGGCGCAACGCCGGATGAGGCAATTGAGTTATTAAAGACTATTAGTGCTCAGGGGATCGAAACTGGTCTGGCCTTTCATGTCGGCTCTCAATGCACGACAGTCGCATCTTTTACGGAAGCAATAAAAGTTGTAAGAATAATTTTGGAAAAGGCAAAAGTTGATATCAAATATCTTGATATTGGTGGTGGCTTTCCCGCAAGTTATGAAGGTGTCAGCATACCTCCAGTGAACGACTACTTTGACACAATTCGTGAAGGCGTAAAATCACTTAACTTACCTGCGGCTTGCGAATTAATGTGTGAACCTGGACGCGCATTAGTTGCAAATGGTGGTTCTCTTGTAGTTCAGGTGCAACTTAGAAAAGAAAACAGACTGTATATAAATGATGGTATTTATGGCAGCTTCTCCGAAGCACATACTGTTGGTTTTCGCTTTCCAGTACGTATGCACCGCCTGCAAGGAGATGTTAGTGAAAAGCATGATAACTTTACAATCTTCGGACCTACCTGCGACTCGATGGATGTTCTGCCCTATACTTTTTCCTTACCCGAGGACATAAAAGAAGGGGACTGGATCGAAATTAGCCAGCTCGGTGCTTACAGTAATGCCTGTGTAACAAGATTCAATGGCTTTTACCCGGAAACATTTGTCGAGATAGGCAATGACGCCTAATCACTGCCTACCTCGACTAATTATTATGCGTCCGGCGCACCGGTTTTAACCTTTTCAAACCACTCTTCAATTGGCATCGTGCCACCAGCACCTTCAACCTTGGATGCATCACGCTCTGGTAGAACATCCTGCATTAAATCAATTCTCTTCCAGGTCGCCAATGGCGTTTCAGCTTCTTCCCTTGGAACATAGCGGGACAAGGATTCTTTTTTATATTTGTGTATGTAGCGTGGACAATTTACAAACACTTTATCTACCGTCACTTTGATTACGAGCTGAGCTTCTTTAAATGTCACCAGTAACTCAGGCTCTCTGGATACTTCAGCCGTACCCTGAATTCGCATACGGTGTGGGTTTTCAAAATCAATAAGTAATAAGCCAACCTTTCCAGTTGCTGCGACATTACCCATCGACAGAAACATTCCATTTCCATCATAGGATGGGAAAACTATTGTTTTCTCATCAACAACACGCAAAAACCCCATGTCACCGCCTTTATATGAAACAGTCGGACTGCCATTACCATCGACGGTAGAGAGAAAAAACATATCCCGGCTTTGGATGAAACCTTTATCATCATCGTCTAGCTCTTCTTTACACGCGAGATCAATTATTCTGTT
>Ga0055584_100005531_pt1 | contig 12380 bp, 2 predicted proteins | sample OSDHelmetaG_FD_58716 | JGI IMG/M metagenome (GOLD analysis project Ga0055584, IMG submission 58716) | Pelagic marine sediment microbial communities from the LTER site Helgoland, North Sea, for post-phytoplankton bloom and carbon turnover... | ecosystem: Environmental > Aquatic > Marine >... | reverse complement strand
GTCTCTAGGCCGGCGAGTTCGAGCTGACCGTCACGACGGTCCTGCAGAGCAAACATGGCCTGGAAGATCGGATTTCGACTGAGATTCCGCTCAGGCTGGAGCGCCTGAACCAGTCTCTCGAACGGCACCTCCTGATGCCGATGTGCAGCCGTGGACGCCTCCCGCACCTCAGTGAGCAGATCACGGAACGTGCGTCCGGGGTCCGGCCGAGTACGGAACACAACCGTGTTCACAAACATGCCGATCAGTCCGTCTAGACCAGCCCGGGTGCGCCCCGAGAAGGGCGTCCCGACAGCGATGTCGTCCTGACTGGAGTAGCGGTACAAGAGGAGATGGAAGGCGGCCATCAGCACGCTGAAGAGTGTGGTCCCCTCGTCGCGGGCTAGCGCCTTTAGCGAATCCGTCAGCTCTTCGTCGAGTGACACGCGCCGGATCGCACCTCGGAAGCTCTGGACTGAGGGCCGGGGACGATCCGTCGGGAGGTCGAGTGGGCGCACGTCAGCGAGGTGGTCACACCAGTACGCCAGATCATCCTCGAGGGCATCACCACTCAGTCGGCCCCTCTGCCATGCTGCGAAGTCGGCGTACTGGATCGGAAGGGGAGGCAGCGCCGGTTCAGAGTCGCTCAACACAGACGCATACACCGCTGCCAAATCCCGCTCGAGCACGCCCACGGACCAGGCATCCGACACGCTGTGGTGGGTCACGAAGAGGAGCACGTGGTCCCTCGGTGCGATTCGATGCAGCGAAGCGCGGAGCAGTCGTCCGCTCTGGAGGTCGAACGGCTTCGCCGCTTCAGCCTCGAGGTGACGCCCAACCGCCTCTTCCGATGCCTCATCCAGCCGTGCCGACCACGCCCATGCGCCGTCCGAGGACTCCGATACCGTATGTACCGGACCGTCGTCACCCATCGCATATGCGGTTCGGAGCACCTCGTGCCGTTGCACGATATAGTCGATGCTCCGCCGCAGGTGCTCCGGGTTGACCTGACCCACGAGGCGATATGCGAACGAAAGGTTGTAGACGCTCGGCGCAGCCTCGATTTGATCGAGGGCCCAAAGCCGTTCCTGCGCGAACGATAGCCGAACGGGTGTGGTGCGGTCGGCGACGGGAATCCCGCGCCGCTCGGAGGCGACGGGCAGGGCCTCGCCCCCCAGGTGCTCGATAAGGCCGCCCAGGGTGCGCGCTTCGAAGAGAGCCGAAATACCCAGGCTTCGTCCCGTCATCCGTTCCAGCGCGTGGAGAATTCGGACCGCCTGGAGGGAGGTCCCACCCAGGTCGAAAAAGTCCTGTTCCGGGTCCGCGTGATCGACACCAAGCACCTCGCGCCACGCGCGGGCGACCGCTTTCGGGATGTCGGCGGGCTCAGGTTCCGGCGGTCCGGTGCCTTCTAGTTCCCCACTCGTACCTCCTTCGTCATCCGCAATGGATAAATCATCGCGAGCGTCGAGCCCCGTGCACTCAGGCAGCATGTGTCCGACCAGCATCTCGTCATCGGCCTCAGCGAGCGCATCGAGGGCTTCAGCGACCTCGTCGAGAAGAGCCGCGCCGTCCACTGGCTCGGGATGCACGAGCGTCAGCCTGAGCGACCCAGCGTCCACGTCGACACCGAGCACGAGCGGATGCGCTGCATCGAACGCGGCACCCACGCCGCGTACTTCGAGCCCAGCCCACGCCGGTTCCTCTTGCTCGTCGAGATTCAACACCACGAGGATATCGAAGAGTGGAGTGCCGGGTGAAAGCTCTGCGGCGTCGCGGATGGCCGCGGGAGACACGTACTCGAATCGACCGCGCTCGACCTGACGGCGCTGGAGGTCGGCTACCTCGTCGCGGAGCCCGCCTGCACGATCCCATCGCACGCGCACGGGTACGTTGTTGATGAAGGAACCGACGGATCGCTCGACGCCCGGAAGATCGGGGGGACGGCCGGATACAGTGAGCCCGAAAAGCACGTCGGCCCGACGAGAACGACGGGCCAGCGTTACGCCAACGGCGGCAAGCAGGAGCGATGCTAGCGTGCTCCGCCACGCAGCCGCCCGCTCCTGAAGACGCAGAAGCACAGAGTCGGACAGTACCTGCCGCGTCGTAACCCGATCCACTGAGACCTCGGTCGACGATCGCCCGATCCCCTCCACGAGCGTGGTCGGTTCTCGGAAGCCCCGAAGCTCTTTTGCCCAGAACCGCTCCCCCTCGGAGTCGCTTTGCCGGGAGAGCCACGCGATGTACTCGCGGAAAGAAGGGGCGGGCTCAAGGCCGTGTTCCTCTCCGCGCATCAGTGCCTCGTAGATGGTGCGGAGTTCGGAAAAGAGCGTGCCGTGACTCCACCGGTCGATCACGAGGTGGTGGACGGACCAGAGAAACACATGTGTGTCCCGGTCCATACGGATCAGGGTACAGCGGAAGAGCGGCGCGGACCGCAGCACGAACGGCACCCCGGCGTCAGAGCCGATGATTGCATCGAGACGGGCCGTTCGGTCCTCCACGGACAGTGGGCTCAGGTCGTGCTCTGCGAAAGCCACTTCGACCCGACTTCTGACAACCTGAACAGGCCTCTCAAGCCCTTCCCAGAGCACCGCCGTACGGAGAGCGGCGTGGCGCGTCGCCAGCTCCTCCCATGCCTGACGGAAGATCGCCGGGTCGAGAGGGCCTCGGATCTCGTACCGAACCTGATTAACGAGCGAGCCCCCGTCCGTGGCCGCCACCGTGCCCGCGAGCATCAACTCCTGCATCGGACTGAGCGGCAGGATATCCTCGACGTTGCGCATCCCACCGCTCATGCGCCGTCCGCCTCCGCAAGAAGGTCCGCGACCCTTCCGACAGCCCGGTCGTCGAGGCCAACCAAGTCCATGAGAGGCCCTTCGTCGCGCGCGAAGACCGCCAATTCCTCAAGAGCGCGGCGCAGCGTTCCTGCGAAGTTGATCGGGGCGTCCGGCGTCCGTAACCCGGCTGGGGTTTCGACGTCGACCATTAGGTGTCCGTCCGCCAGCCAGGCATTGATTTCGACTACGTACCCGCGTGGCGCTGACGAACTCCGTTTAACCCCGCCGGTCCCTTCACAAAATGCCAAGAGTCGATCGGCGCCGGATGCACGTTCGATCGCACTCAGGTAATTGAAGAGGACAGGTGGTCCGTCGAATCGGGAGAGGCTGTCACGCACCTCCTGATCGGGGGTGAGGTCACGCAACATTCCGTAGAGACCTCGAACTCCAGGGGAGCCCTCCAGCGCCCCACGGGCCACCACCACAGCGCGCCGAATCGAATCCCGCTCGAGCCGGAGCGCCATCGGTACGGTAACCGTGAACCAACCGACGGTTCGGGACACGTCGCGCCGAATGGTGTCTCTACCATGACCCTCCACATCCAGGAGAAGTCGATCTCGCCCGGTCGTCCTTCTCCATGCCACAAGTACCGCACTCAGGAGAAGTGCCTCTGGGCGGGCGTCGAGTTCGTTCGAGACTACACCCATCAGATGTTCCGTCGCAGAGCGGTCCAGCACGATGGTCGCACGTACCGCATCGGCTACTGTGTTAGGCACGGGCAAAAAAGCCGTGGAGCCACTGGGACCGTCGAGCGAACGGAGCCAGGCCGCGGCCCGACTAACGGCATCCGGCTCGCCCGCAGACTCAGTCAATGCGAGCGCCCAAGCCCTGAACGAGCACGACTTGTCCGGGAGTCGCGGTGCTTCGACATCCTTGGCCCTGCTAAGCAGCGTCTCGAGATCGTCGATCAAAATACTCCATGAGATCGCGTCGACCACGAGATGGTGAGCCACGAGTAGCAGAATCCCGGCGGCCCCCGTCTCGCGGAAGAACACCGCCTGGAACAGCTGCCCCTCGGAAAGCTCGAAAGAAGCGTGCACCGCATCGGCCTCTGCCTCGATCACAGCCTCTCGGTCGGCTTTGTCAACGAGATCGATCGTGCGTAGCGGAGCGTCGTTCGGTTCAGATGTGAAATCCTGGATCCACCCTCCGTCCTGCTCGACAAATCGGGTGCGGAGGGCATCGTGGTGTGTCACGAGCGCAACGATCGCCTCACGCAAGATCGTTACATCGACCCAGTCCGGAGTCCTTAGAAGCCGCGACTGATTCCAATGATCCCTCCCGGTGGTGATCGTCCTGAAGAACCAGTGCTGTATCGGTGTCAGTGGGGCGGTTCCCACAACGGTTCCCTGATCCGCTTTCTCAGGAGCCGACTCGAACCCCGCCGAAAGCTCGGCAATCGTCGGTCCACGGAAGAACGACTCCGGCGTCACCGATAGGCCGGCGCTCACTGCGCGCGCCATGACTCGAATGCTCAGGAGCGAGTCGCCACCACTTTCGAAGAAGTCGTCATGAACGCCGACATACTCGAGACCGAGAACATCCTGCCAGATCCTTACCCACGTCTCCTCGGCCTCCGATCGAGAGGCGTCGCGGGGCCGCTCTTCCGATTCCCCCGAAGTAGCGACGAGCGTGGCGAGTGAGCTTCGGTCGAGCTTGCCCGCCTGCGTGCGCGGCAGGCGATCAATCGCAAGAAAGCGGGCCGGAACCATATATGCTGGCAGTCTTCTCGCCAGGAATCGCTTCAATTCCGCCGAATCCGACTCTACGTCCACCGGCACGTAGGCCGCTGTCAGGCGCTTCGCTCCCCCCCCGCCGGACGGGGCGAGCGAGACGCCGACCTCCCGGATGGCCGCATGAGACGCGAGCGCCGCCTCGACCTCCCCCGGTTCGATCCGAAACCCCCGGAGCTTGATCTGGTCGTCGATCCGACCGAGGAAGTGGAGACGCCCGTCAGTCCCGAAGCATCCGAGATCACCCGTCCGATACATCCTCCCACCCGACACGAACGGGTCGGGGAGGAAACGGTCTGCAGTGCGCTCTTGATCCCCGAGATACCCACGCGCGACCGTCCCGCCTCCGATCACGATCTCTCCCGGGGCGCCGCGAGGCATGAGGCGACCGAGCGCATCCAACACGTAGACCCTCGCGAAAGGAACTGGTCGGCCGATCGACACAGGCGATCCACCTGACAAGTCGTCCGCTGTCGCCCAGACCGTCGCTTCGCTGGGGCCGTACTCATTGTAGAGCGCAACACCGGGCAGCTCGCGTCGATGCAGCACGACCAACTCCTCGGAGCAAGCCTCTCCAGCCACGATCACGGTGCGAAGCGCCGAGAGCCTCTCGACGCCCACCTCTTCGATGAGCGTGCGATAAAGCGAGGGGACGAGCAGCGTCGTGGTCACCGACGCCTCCTCCAGTAGCTTCGCCAAGGAGTGCATATCCTGCTCAGCCTGCTCGGCCGGGAGGACGAGACAACCACCGGTCGACAGCGTCCAGAAGAGACCCGCAACGGAGCTATCGACGGCGAAGGACGACATCATTAGGAACGATGTCGGCTCGGCGCCTGCGTACCACGCCAGGCGGGCAGCGTTGGAGCGGGCCAGATGGCCGCGCTCTACGACGACACCCTTGGGCTCTCCCGTGGAGCCCGAGGTCCAGACAACGTACGCGATATCGTCATCCGACGCTGACGCGGTCAGGTTAGTCGGATGCCTGTGCTCGTCCTCCGCCACCGAGACCCGCGACACAGGCCAGCGGTCTTGATCCACCTCCCCGAGGACGAGATCGGCGTGCTTAAGCATCACGTCACGACGAGCCTGGGGCTGCGCGCAGTCGATCAGTGTGTAGCCGAGACCGGCCTTCAGGACGGCGAGCACGGAGACGACCGTCTCAGTCCTTCTCTCCGCCGGGATCGCGACGAGTGGAGAGAGCGAGCCTACTGTCTCCAGTAGCGTACTTGCGCGCTTATTCGCCGCGGCATCGAGCTCGGCGTAGGTGAGCATTCCCTCGGTGTCTCGGACGGCGGGGGCGTCGGGTCTTTCCGCGGCACGCATCTCGAAGAGCTCAAGCACATCGTGGACGGGCGGTTCCGAGCCGTCGGCCGTCCCCAGCCGCTCGATCAAGACCCGTCTTCCTTCGTCACCCAACAGGACCGCATTTTCTAGGTCGTCGGCTGGGAGGTCGCTCTCACCCGCGTCCAGTACCGATTCAATCGCTCGGACCGTCACCTCCAACACGCCCCGAGCCTCCGAGGGACTGTAGGAAGCAGTATCGTATTCGAGGTGGAGTTCGGCGTCATTAGTCGCGTGTACGAGCAACGCCAGCGGAAGGTCAGAGGGGGTCGAGACCTCCAAGGCGTCGATCCTGAGCTCGTCGGACTCCCTTCGCTCAACAAGATCGGGCGGGAACGACTCGGAAACGACCAAGCTGTGGGCGAGCGCCCCGCCGGGAGCCAGGTCAGCCCAGCGCGCGATGTCGCCCAGGCCACCAGCGCTGTGCTCTCGGGCTTCGTCGACGAGCTCCTGAAGAGTCTCCAGCCACGATCGGGCGGATTGCCCCTCCGGCATGGGAATCCGCACCGGCACTGTGTTGATGTAGGGGCCGACAGATTCCCCCACGCCGGTGATCTCTGGCGGACGCTCAGCCGTGGTCACCCCAAAAGTCACCTCGGCCCCTTCGTAGATATGGCGACTCAGCACGAGGGCCCACGCGCCGACGGCCACCGTGTTCGGCGTGACCCTCAACCTCGAGGGCGACATGCGCAGTCTGCCCGCCAAAGCCAACGGCAACTTCTCCTTCGCGATCGCCCGGCTGGCCCCCTCGAAACGATCGACACCGAGACGAAGGCGTGTTCCGTCGCCGAGCCCCTCCAGCCGCTCAGTCCAGTACCGCTCGGCGGCCTGGGAGTCCCGCTGCTCCAGCCAAGTTATGAATTTCGCGAAGGACGAGGGTGGAAGCCGGTCGGGAACCGGCCCCCGGGCGAGGACTCCGTAGACCTCCAACATCTCGTCCAGGACCAGACGTGCCGACCAGCCGTCGACCAGCGCGTGATGTACAGTCCAGAGGAGACGGTGCTCGCCGTCCGCAGTGCGCACGAGTAGAAGCCGCATGAGAGGGGCGGCCTCGACGTTGAACGGGCTGCGACGGTCCGCCGCTAGCAGAGCCTCCCACGCGTGGCCGTGCTCCTCTTCTGGCCAGGTAGACCAGTCCATACTTCGCCAGGGGAGGTCCACGTTCTCACGCACCACCTGCAACGGCTGCTCGCGGCCTTCCCAGGCGAAGAAGCTGCGCAGAGCCAAGTGGCGCCGTATGAGATGAGCCCACGCGGCCTTCAGACGATCTTCGTCGAGTGGACCGACCAGAGTGACCGAGCACTGCCCGTTGTACACGCCTGAGGACGGTGAACGCAGCGTTTCCAGCAGCATCCCCTCCTGAAGCGGCGTCAGCGGAAACGCGGTCTCGATCTTCGGATTGCTCATACGATTGCTTCGCTCAGCCCCCGAATTCCTCGACGAGACTTTCGAGCTCGTCGGCACTCACCTCCGCGGCCACGAGCTCCTCCGATGCTCCTGCATCTTCGACCACACCGCTGAGCTGCGCGATCGTCGGATGCCGAAAGAGGTCACGGGGAGCGAACGCGAGTCCCCTCTCCCGAGCGATCGAGGCGATCTGGATACACCGCATCGACTCGCCGCCCAGGTCGAAGAAATCATCGTGGATTCCCACGCTTCCCAGCCCCAGCACCTCTCCCCAGATCTCGGCCAGCAGCCATTGAGTGGGAGTGGTCGGTTCAACGAAGGGCGTCCCGATCTGAGGTCGCTCCACGCCGGGCACCGGGAGGGCATTGCGGTCGACTTTACCGTGTCCGGTAAGCGGGAGCGCGTCCAGTCGGACGAAGGCCGACGGAACCACGGCCAGGGGAAGTCGCTCTGCAGCAAAGGTGCGTAACGCCTCCGTCGGCACTTCCTCCGGGGCGACGTAATAGGCGACGAGTCGGGTGTCGGACGCGGCGGACGGGCGCTCCCGGTACCCAACCTCGTCCAGCATGCGTCTGATGTTGGCACGGTCGAGGTTGTCGTCGAGCTCCTCCACCGCTGCATCCCGCTCCTTGTGTCCGAGCCGCACGTCCCAGCTATATGGCAGCGAGTAGTTATGAAAGCCGCGCTCCGACAGGTGCACGAAGATCCCCGCCTCGTTGATGAGGCAATTCGTCGAGCGCCCCGTGTCGGAGGGTCGGATCCACGGCGTCCGCTCCCCTACGTATGTAAGAAGCTCGTCCAGTTCGACGTCGGTGTATCGGTAGAAATCGATGAAGGTTACGCGATCAAGCACGTCGTCGACCGTAAGATCTCCAACATCGAGGAGCGGTGCGATCGCGTCGTCCATTCGGTGATACGCCCGCCGGGCCTCGTCGATCGTTCGATCGACGGCCTCGGGATCGTAGATACGCCGGCGGTAGAGGTCTGCGAGGCGCGTCTCGAAGATCTGCCCACGCGACAGGCCGGTGACGATGGCACCGATGCCCCGCTCCACCGCCAGGGTCAGCGCCAGCGTGTAGACCGTCTTGAAGCAGCCCTGACAGACGTTGGCAAAGCGCTCGAGGCTCTCGGCGAAGATCCCGGGCATAGCCGGCGTTGTGCCGATCACCAGTTCGAGGTCGAGCAGATCGGTCACCCGCCGCACGTTCTCCTTGGCCTGATCCGAGATGAATCCGTTATCCAGAAGAAATACGAGCGGGTTGGCGCCCAGCTCGACGACCCGACATAGCGCGTAGGTGCTATCCTTACCGCCGCTGCAGAGCACGAGGCAGTCGTGCGGTCCGCTGGACCGCTCTCTTGCGTCGCGGAGGAGCGCTTCCAGGTCCTCCAGGCTTCCGAAGTAGCGGGCAACCTCGTCCTGCTCGTTCGCGAATCGAACACAGAGCTGACAGAGCCCACCATCCTCGATTCGCGACTCCGGGTGCCTCGCTTCAAGACCGCACCGCCGACACCGGCGATCGCCGTGGAGCTGATCGGACCCAACCAGACGCGCGGCGACCTCTCCGATCTCGGGGTGCCCTAGCAGTGCCGTTTCGACTTCCCCGAGTTCTACGCGCACGCCGCCGACCTTGACCTGGTCGTCTTCGCGACCCTCGAAGTCCAGTGCCCCGTGGGGCATCCAGCGACCTAGATCCCCCGTACGGTACATGCGCCCATCGGATCCGAGCGGATCGTCCACGAAGACTTGGGCCGTCCGTTCTGGGCGCCCCCGGTAACCGCGCGCGACGCGCGGCCCCGAGATACAGACCTCGCCGGTCTCACCGCGAAGCACAGGCGCACCCGACGGTCCCAGTACGTGTATCCGCATATTGTCCGCCGGCACACCGATCGGCACAGAGGGACCGAGATCCCGCGCGGGCTCGTACCGATGAATCATGCACGCAACCGTGGCCTCCGTCGGTCCGTACTCGTTGTAAATCTCGGTATCCGCGGGCAGGGCGTCGGACACGGCTCTAGCGAGGCCACTCCGAAAATTCTCACCCCCGACGATCAGTCGGCGGAGGCCGGAGCGACTCAAGTCCAGGTCGCGCACCAACTCCAGATGCGATGGAGTGAGCTTGACCGCCTGCACTCGGTCGTCCGAGAGCACTTCACGGACCACGAGCCCACCGCCGTTCTCGAGATCTGGAAAGACGACGATTGATCCACCTGCAACCAGCGGCCCAAGCACCGACGTAACCGTCAGATCGTAGGCCGACGACGTGAACCACGCCCACCGCAGCCGCTCGCCGCGATCGTACATCCGGCATGTCCAACTCAGATAATCCCCGAGCGCTCGGTGCGTGACCTCGACACCCTTTGGCTGCCCTGTGGATCCCGAAGTGTAGAGCAGATAGGCCAGTGCGTCCTCCGGCGGATCCACTCCGTCGAACTCTGTAAGGGGGGGAAGGTCTCCGGCGCCGCCAACGAAAGATTCCGGGCGCCTCGTAACCGGCACGACGACGGGCTCCGAACCCAGAGCGCGCACGCGATCCACAGTCTCAACCGAGGTCAGCACGACACACGCGTCGGCATCACCGAGCTGGAAGCCGATCCGCTCGTCTGGGTGTGTCGGATCCAGCGGCATGTAGGCCGCACCGGCTCGAAGCACACCAAGAATCGCAGCAAGCTGATCGATACCTCGATCGAGGAGAACCGCGACGATCTCTTCGCCGCCTCCGGCGAGATGAGGCCCGATCGCATTTGAGACCGCCTGCGCGCGTGCGCCGAGTTCGGCGTATGTCCAGGATTCGGCCCCCGTCGTCACGGCGACGGTGTCCGGGCGTTCCCGAAGCTGGCGCGCGAACGACGAAAGAACACCACCCGAAGCTTCGACCGGCGCACCCCTCGGTGCGAACTCGGCCTCCTCCTCCCACGAGCAGAGCGGGAGTTCCGCGATCACCCGATCAGGATCCTTCGAGACGGCGTCGAAGATCCGGAAGAAATGCTCGACTACCCACGCCCTTTCCACTTCACCGAACACGGACCGGTCGAGGTCGAAGTCGAGGGTCGGCACCCCAGTGTTTTCGAAGTCATGGATCTGCAGGCGAATGGCGTGCGCTGGGTCACCACGGCCCGAGTGGACCCAGTCGATCCGACCGGGTCGACCCGCAAAATCACCAAAGCCGGCGGTGATGTAGTTCAAGACGACGTTGAAGTCGGACGCCGCGGGTGCGCCGCCAGCCCCGGGCACAGCATGGCGCATCATGTTCAGTGAGCCCTCCGCGACCTTCTTCGCCAGTGTGCGAAGTGAGTCACCAGAGTCGACTTCCATGCGAAGCGGGTACAGCTCAACGAAAAGACCCAGCGTGGCACGCAGGTCGGGGGACGTACGGTTGTGTGATGGAACACCGATCGACACGTGTTGGCGATCCATCGCCCTACTGGCCCAGGCGCTCAGAACAGTTGAGAACACAAGGAAACGGGCGTGATGCTCGGAAAGAGCACGGAACTCCGGTCGAGTGATCAGCTCCGCGAGGCGTCCGGCTCGCTCCTCGCCGAGCGAAAGACGTATCCGGTCCGTATAGCCAGCCCCGTCGGGCCTGCCTCCGTAGAAGGCGGCAGGCTCCGCGCTGACGGCTCTGGAATCCTCCCAGTACTGCGCCGATCGCTGATAAACTGCCGATTGGCCACGCATCGCGAGGGACTCGGCGTACGCAGAGTACTGAGGCGCTGTCGTGGGATCCGCAGCTACGGCATCAGTTGAGACCTCGTAGGCATTCGACAGCATCCGGTACAGCAGCCCGATGGAGATGGCATCCGTCACGAGATGGTGCTGTCCGATGTAGAGCAGTGACCGTCCACCGCCTACGAAGAGCGCGATGTCCGTCATCGCCCGAGCGAGGTCGAAGGGTCGCCGCACCCGCTCCTCCACCAAGTCGCCAACCACGCCGTTCGCCCACGATCCGGGATCCACGCGGACGACATGGAGCTCCAACGACATATCGGGCACGACGACAGCGCAGGGCTCCCCTCTCTCCTGCAGAATCGTCGTACGCAGGGCCTCCGTCTCGGCGACGACCCGCTCCAGAGCCCTCCGAAGCCGCTCGATGTCGAGCTCGCCGTCGAGCTCTACGGAGACCGCCATATTGTAGAGTGGCGACTCCGGGTCGAGTTGCTGCCCGAGCCACAGAGCTCGCTCGGGTGGCGTCAGAGTCCTGCCGCCATCTTGGGAAGTCAGGGAGAGTATCATGCGGTGGTGGCGAGTTCAGGCTTCATCGAGAGCGATCATCCAAGATGCGACCTCGTAGGCCGCCGAATAAACATTTAACGCTCACCGGCCGACTCCCCAACTCAGAGTCAGCTGAACACGTCGGGGCTCGTAGGGGTGAAAATGGACATCCTCGAACCCGCCAACGGGTTCACCGCTCAGCCGCGATCTGTACAGGTACTGGATATCGGAATCCTCCTCGTCGAGCGCATTGAGCAGGGTGGCGCCAACGCGAAGATTTCCCCGGACGATCCCGAAGACCGCGTTGAGTACCGAGCTGGGCTCCGCGCGGACCGTTCCTGTCTCGTTCAGTGGATAGGCGCTGAAGTGGCGGAGACGAACTGAGCCGAACAGGCCGTCGGCGATGGGCTCCCGAGCCACGCCCATAGCGAGGACGCGCTCGAGCGCGCCTGGAATCCGGCTCTCGGCAACGGGCACGTCACGAAATCGCGCCTGCGTGAGCGACAGGTCGACATCCGTGGCCCACTCTTGATTGAAGCGATAGAAGTTGGCGAGCGTGAGTCCGTACCGTCGGCTACCCGCGCTCGGCTCGACTCGACCGGCATCGCCCACATATACCAGCTCACTTTCCAGATCGATGGCCCATGCGGTAGCGGTAGAGACCAATCCCGGCACGGGAGAGAGGCGCGCACCGAATTCACCACCCCATGAGCCTGCGATCGGGTCTACCGGATCGACAGGTGCCTGCGTGACCGGATCGAACGTAGTCAGGACACCACGGGCGTCGTTCGAATGGAAGCCCAGACCCCCGCTCACGTACAGCTCCATTGACGGCTGTACGAGCCACGCGAGGGAGAGCTTCGGACTCAC
>Ga0055584_100005530_pt1 | contig 12382 bp, 9 predicted proteins | sample OSDHelmetaG_FD_58716 | JGI IMG/M metagenome (GOLD analysis project Ga0055584, IMG submission 58716) | Pelagic marine sediment microbial communities from the LTER site Helgoland, North Sea, for post-phytoplankton bloom and carbon turnover... | ecosystem: Environmental > Aquatic > Marine >... | reverse complement strand
GACTGAATCGATGGGAATATAAACGTGAAAAGATTTGATGAACTTTACTTCACGATACCACTGTTTGTCGTAATATTCCACTATTTCCTCCGGCCCGACTGGCAGAGAATTTTGCAAATAGTTGATATAACCCTCAGAGTCGCCATGATTGGGCCGGGCGTGATCACGGGGCAAACAGGTCCAGGACAAATTCAGAATTGGGAGTCGAATTTGAATATCGACGAGAGAGATCATGCGGATTCACAGAGTTTGAAACTACCAGACGCGTTTGGCTCTGTGCTTTTTGTGGGGGGGATCATATTACTGATCTTCGCATTGATCGCTCAATCTGCTGACTTTTCGATTCCATTACCGGGTTTCTGGTACCGAAATGAGAGGCTGTGGCCTTTTGTGGGGATTGTTTTAAGCGTCACTGGCTATTTACTGCAACAGAGTCAAGACTCCGTTTCTCCGTCCTGGAGTCCAAGCCTCCCCGGCCAACGATTTCAGCGGGTTGTCATTTACACTCGGGAGGAGTGTCATCTTTGTGATGTTGCCAAAGATACATTGCATCGCTTCGCTGAATGGTTGCCAAGAATTGAGGAGATCGATATCGAGGACTCTGAAGAGTTGAAGGATCGCTTCGGAGAAGCCATTCCCGTCGTTGAAATTGATGGTGCTGAGCGGTTTCGGGGGACAGTCAGTGAAATGCTCTTGAAACGGTTAATTGAAGGTTCTCCGCCTCTTCCAGATTCAGAAAACAGCTCGGATCAACGATAATGTTGGTCTACGCTGAGTCAGATCATCTCTTTTTGGAGACGTTCCAGGCAGCCGTGAAATAATTTGTGTTAAGACGCGGGTATTCGCTACAATATTGATCGTGTTTACCCGTCTTTGTTCAAAGGTTTCTCATGTCCACATCGTCGCTCTCTGGGATGCCATCTGGTCTCGAAGCTTCGTTCTCGCGACTCACGACTCGACTCTTCGTTCTCACTCTCTTTCGTGGACTGGGACGTTGGTTGACCGGAATGGCCATCGTGCTGGCAGTCGTGCTACTTTCAGACTGGATGTTTGATTGGAGTGCCGATGTTCGAAACGTGATGTTATGGTCACTGCCTGTATGGGCAGTCGGGTTTCTGTGGATGTTTCTCGTCAGGCCATTGTCACAAAGTCTCAGTCCGGTCGAGAAAGCGGCTCTGATCGACCTGCACTATCCCGAACTGCGGGAGCGTCTCACATCAACGGTCGAATTTTGTGACCCGAATTTACCGGAAGAATATAAAGGTTCCGCCGTCATGCGGGATCTTGTCATGAGAGAAACTATCAGCAGTTTGCCGAAAGTGGATGCGGCAAAATCATTGCCATCAGATCGAATGCAGAAAGCGTTGATGTATGGCTTGATCGCCGTGGTATTTCTGTTGGCACCATTTGCCATTCGCCCCGGTCATTATCAGTTACTTTGGTCGCGACTGTTGGTTCCCGCCGGCAATTACTCCACTGCCACCAATTTGTACTTTGAAATCGAGAATGCCGAGAGAGTTGTGGCCCGAGGGACGAGTGTGGATTTTGTCGCTGCCCCGCATTGGCGATTGTATGAGGCCGAGCTTCCCGACTCCGTCTGGATCAATCGCGTTGATGAAGAGGGGCGGATTGACCGCAGTCGCATGGACTGGAATGAAGAGGAAAGACGCTATCAGTTTTCGCTACCGGCTGTTCTTCAGGACTTCGATTATTTTCTCTCCGCAGACTCTGCAAAAACGAGTGAATATCACATTCAGGTAGAAGACTCGCCTGAAATCGCGTCGGTATTACTTGAAGTCGAGCCACCTGCCTACACAGGGCGATCTGTCGAAACCTTTTCTACCATTTCGGGTCGGTTGGCGGTTTTTGAACGAAGTCACCTGAAAATGAAGTTTCAGTTCACTAAACCAGTCGAGTCTTTGGAATTCGATTGGGACGCATCAACGATTTCTTTGGATCATGACTCTGTAAACGGAACCAATACTCCCCTGCCCCAACCGACGATTCAATTGAGCGAAGATCGTTCTTCTGCAGTGCTCGAAATGCTGGCTGTTGCCAGCGGCAGTTATGGTTTGACCCTCACCGATCAATTCCAACTTCATAATTTGGAAGACGCCCCGCATTCTCTCAGTCTCATTCGCGATCAGCCTCCCGAACTCCAATTAAAGTCGGCTGTCGATGAACGCCTTGAAGCTCGATCATCAGACAGTCTCAAAGTATGGGTTGAAGCGTCCGATGACATCGCCATTGGCGAGTTGGAATTGCATCTCAAACTCCCCAACGAACGCGAAGAGATCGTCCCGGCAGAGGCCAATGTTCTCGGCGTTGCCGTAGTCAATTATCAGTTCTCAGTCGATTTGTCTCCGCATGGTCTCAAAGAGGGGGATCGTGTCACATGGAGAATTCGAGCCGCAGACGAACGCCCTGTACCCGAACCGAACGTAGTTTGGACCTCGCCACGAATCTTATCAATCTCTGAAGACGCAGCACCGCTGGCTCAAGCCGATGTTGAGAAACGCCAGGAACGGTGGAAGCAAGAGCTGAAAAATATTCGCGAACAGTTAGAAGCGAATTCGGAACTTGCCAAAGAGATTGAACAGGATGCGAGAGATAGCCAACGAGAAAAGAAACCTTTTGAACGCACGAATGAAGTTCCCCCTCTGGCCGATCAGCAATGGGATCTCTCGGGACAATTAGAAACCATGTCGCTGGAATTCTCGAATCATCAGCTTTATCGGGAGATGACTCAGGTCTTGCAGGAAATTGCGAGAGAAGATTTGTCGCCTCTGTCGGAAGAACTAAAGACCTTTCCCGATCGCGAGGCGAGTAAACAGCCTGACCAGTTGAGAGACAATGCGAAGGGAGTGAAACAAGTCGCCGAGAATCTCAAGAAACTGGAGGGGGTTCTCGAAACGCTCGCAGAAATCGAGAAAGACTTATTGGAACTGGAACGGCTTGGTGATGATACTGAGAAGCTGGCCGATTCGGCCGTTGCTCTCGATCAGGCACAGAAAGAACTTTCTGAAGAGTTAGCCGCGAATCCTGATCTGAAAGAGAACTCGGAGTTTCTGGAAAAGTCCGATCAACTCGAACAGAATTTTGATGCCTTAGCCGAGGATCAACAAAAACTGACCGATGCCTTACAAAATCTGCTGGAGAAACGACCCGAATTAGTGGATGCCGCTCGGAAAATGGAAATTGACCGACTCAAACAACTTGCCGAGGATGCGCGGAATCTTGCAGAACCCCAGGAAGCTCTCGCCAAACAGTTGGAACAGGAAGCCAAACGACTTGCAAATGAGTCTCGTGAGCAAAGAGACCAGCAAGATCGATTAGTGAGAGACGAAGAGCAATTACTGGCAGAAGCCGACCGTCAATCGAATCAGGCGGCCGTTCCGCCGCTCGATCGTGGTGAACAACTTCAGGCGAAAAGAGACTTTCAGGCCGGAAATCTCAATGAGGCTACCAAAGCTCAGCAGGAATTTGCTGAAGAACTCAATCGTCTCGCCAATGATCTGGAGCAAAAAAAATCATTGTCCGAAAATCCCCAGAAAGCGGTTGAAGAACTGGCTCAACGTGAACAGGATCTGGCCGACCAGATTCAACAAGCCAAAGAGCAAGCTGCCGCGACTCCCGAGGAGGCTGCAAAGCGAGATCGTGAAATAGCCAGAAATCAAGAGGCCATTGCGCAGGCACTTGATAAGTTGCAACTACCACAAGAGCAGCAAGAACAGCAGAAGGAGGCATCATCCTCTGCCAAGGAAGCGGGAGAGAGTTTGCAGTCAGGGGAAGCTGATCAGGCCCGACAAAAAGCTCAGCAAGCGGCCGACAAGTTGAAGCAATTGGCACAACAGCTTCCCGATGATTTGCCCTCTCAGGATCTGACCAAAACGGCAGCGAATCCCGAGCAGGTGGCTCGACAAGCACAGAAATTAGCGAAAGAAGTGGAAAAGCTGCAACGTGAAACAGAACGGTTCGCGTCAAATCCTCCGAAAAAAAATGCGGACCAACAGCGAAAACAACTTCAACAAGAACAACAGAATCTCGCTCAACAAGTGAAGCAATTGCCGAAAGAGGTTGGTCGTTTCTCACAACAGGAAGCGGAGCAAAGTCTATCCGAGGCCGATAAGCAGTTGAACGACAATCAAGCAGCGCAAGCGGCTGCCAGTCAACAACAGGCAAAAGAGTCCTTGGAAGAGATTGCTCAAAAAGCACAAGAGATGGCGAATGCCGCCAAAAAACCGGCTGAAGAAATGACACCCGAACAAGTGGCCGGTCAGTTGCGTCAATTAGCCGCCAAACAACAACAGTTGGCACAACAAGCACAACAGTTTGCCGAACAGCAAGCGGGAACCTCAGAAGCACAAGAAAAGACTCAGGAACAATTGGCTGATTTGCAAGAGCGGCAAAATCAACTGGCAGAGAAGTCTGCCGAAATCGCTTTGGAATCTGTCCGTAGTGAAGGTCCAGAGGCAGAGTCATCGAAGAAAGCGATTCAGGCGGCACGTGAAGCGGATCAGGCTGCTCAACAACTCGAAGCGGGTCTCTTGCAACAGTCGGCTCAGTCGGGGGAAAAGTCGGCAAAGTCTGCAGAAGAATTCGCACAATCTGCCAGTGAACAACCTCAAGGGGAGCAAATGGCCTCACAGGCGAACGATGTTGCCGCTCAACAAAAAGCACTTTCTCAAGAACTCAAAGAACTGTCGCAAAGTCCGGCATCGCGACAAGCCGCTCAACAACAGGCTCAGCAGCGAATGGCCTCTGAAGCACAAAAGCTGTCCGAGAAATTCGATCTTTCATCCGAGAAGCTACAGTCGAATCCTTTTCAGCTTCAGCAGGAATCCGATCAGGCACAGCAAGCGGGACAAGCTTCTTCTCAGGCTTCTCAACAAATGCAACAGTCGGGACAAAACCAACAGTTGGCGAATCCCGGAGAGGCCAGTCAGCAAGGAAAACAGGCTGCTCAAAACCTTGAAGCGGCTGCCGAGTCTGTCGATCCTCAAGCGATTGCCGAGTCACCCGTTCCCCAGGAAGTGGGAGAACAGGTGGCTGATGCGTTTCAGAATTTGCAGAAAGCACAACAGATGATGCAGCAGGCGGGACAATCGCAAGCCGGGCAGTCAACGCCTCCTCCTTCCCCCGAGTCTTCTCAGCAGGCAAATTCTCAAGCTCAACCAAATGCACAGCAAGGGCAACAATCATCGCAGTCAGATCCTTCCGGTCAATCTCAGCAACGCCCGGAAGGCATGCCGCAATCACCCTTACAGCAAACTGCCCAACAACTGAAAGAGGCAGCCCAGCAGTTACAGCAAGCCGCAAGTCAGTTGCAACCAGAATCATCTCCCGAAGGAGAGCAAGAAGGTGATCCCAATTCTCCCCCTTCCAAAGATGGTGGCGCTAGTCAGCAGCAAATTGCCAAGCCTGGAGCGGGAACCGAATTAGAACGAATCGAACTCGAATTGCAGCGACTGAAAAAGCGAAACTGGGGACAACTCTCTGGGAAATTGCAAACGGAAATTATGCAGAGTCGTCAGAAGAATCCCAATGCAGAATATGCCCCGTTGATTAAACGCTATTTTGAAGCCATTGCCCGTGACCAATCAGCAGTTAAGAAAACACCGGCACCACAACCTCAAGACGATTAACCCGATTGCATTCAATGAGATCATTTATGAGCCACTCGTCGATAGTTCACCCTCGCCTGATGACACTTCTGCTATCTGTGGGTGTCTTGATGAGTTGTGTAGGAGAGGCTGTTGCTCAAGACCGAACCCAGCAAGAGAAAGAAGTCGATGAAGCAATTGTACGTTCGCTGAAATTTCTCTCGAATCAACAACGAGAAAATGGATCGTGGGTGGTTCAGGCTTACGGAGAATCCACAGCCGCGACTTCATTAGCAGTGATGTCATTTCTGGCTGCCGGACACGTGCCGGGAGAGGGCCCCTACGGAAACCAGATTCTTCAGGGTATTCGTTGGGTGATGGAACAACAGCAGCAAAATGGTTTGTTGATTCGCAAAAAGAGCCACGGTCCAATGTACAGTCACGGCATCAGTGCGCTGATGCTGGCAGAAGTGATCGGCATGCTTGAGAAAGAAGATGCTGTCCAATGTCGCGAAGTGTTAACCAAAGCGATCGCGTTGATTCTGGCTGCACAAAATGTCCCCAAGGGAAGCCGACACGCAGGAGGATGGAGGTACGAGCCAACCAGTCGCGACGCCGATCTTTCAGTGACCGGTTGGCAACTTCTGGCATTACGTGCTGCAAAAAACATCGGAATGGACGTTCCCGCTGACAATATCGATCAAGCGGTTCAGTATGTGAAGAATTGTGCGACGGGAGGGCGTGGTGGATTTGGATATCAGCCGAGTAATGGCCCCACTCCAACTCGGACAGGCACCGGGATCCTGTGCCTCGAAATCTGCGGGCGTCATAAAACGGACGAAACGCTCGCCGGAGCCGACTATCTGCTCAATAACCCGTTACGTCCTCATAGCAACTACTACTATTACGGCGTTTATTACTGTTCTGTCGGCATGTTCAAGGTGGGGGGCAAACATTGGGAGCAAACTCGCGACAACATTAATGAGCAGTTGATTGATTCGCAAAATCTCGATGGAAGCTGGGATTCCAGCTTCGGCAGCGAACGAAATATGGGAAAAATCTACTGTACCAGCATGGCGGTTCTTGGATTGGCTGTGGAATACCAGTTTTTACCGATCTATCAACGCTGAGAGGCACTCGGGCAGCCTTGAATTCAGTCGCCGAATTGTCGAGAATAACGTCACAAGTCGAGTGTCGAATTGGACTTTCCTGATTTTTGCACCCTCCCAAAGGTATTTGCGTGATGATGTTGATCGAACGTGCAGAGCAACTCAAACGAGAACTCACCGACCAATGGGTCATCGTAAAAGCAGACGTTCCCGAACTTCGTCGTTTTGACGGACTGACCGGGAAAGTGAAGACAGTCAATATGAACTGTCGGGTACTGGTTCAGTTTGATAATCCCGTTGATATCTCATGGTACGATATCGATCCCGATTATTTGACTGTCGTTGACGAACCTCTTCCGAAAAAAGAACCAGCAAAAGAAGAAAAGAAAGCGGCTCCCGCTGCCAAGTCGGCTCCGAAAAAAGCCACCGGTGGAATGAGTCCTCTCGAAGCGGCCCGCGCCCAAGGCGCGGGTGGGGCAGAAACCAAGCCTGCTCCCCCAAAAGCGGCCGGTCTTTCTCCACTCGAAATGGCGCGCCAACAGGGTGCCGGAGGAGAAAGTGGAAGTTCTGCTCCTGCTGCCGAGAAAAAACTGTCCCCGTTAGAACAAGCGCGACAACAAGGTGCCGGTGGTGCTGATACGGCGGAAGAGAAAGTGGAAGAAGAAGCTCCACCAGAAACTGTGGCTGCGGAACAACCTGCCGAAGAAAAACCCGCCGCCTCTGAAGACACTTCCGGGCTCTCTCCTATTGAATTAGCTCGGAAGCAAGGTGCTTTCAAAGGGTAGTCCGTTTCTTTTGTGACTTCCCACAAACTTGTTTCTGCTTGATCGACCACGTTTTTTAGAGAACGAGGGCATTGCATCATGATTGTCGCTTACCTTGACTGTGGCACTGGTATCTCTGGCGACATGACCCTCGCTGCTCTCATAGATGCCGGCGTCGATGCCCAAACCATTCAAAACGCCATCTCCTCGTTAGAGATTGAGGGAGTGGAGTTGCGTGTCCAATCGACCAACAAAGCGGGTTTTCGCACAACTCAAGTCTTTATCGATCACCCTCCACAACACGCACACCGCCATCTGTCTGACATCCAAAAGATGATTGAGGCGTCGGAGGTCTTAACGCCGGTTCAAAAAGAAACATCGCTCGCCATCTTTCAGGCCATCGGAATTGCCGAAGCACATGTTCATGGAATGACATTGGAGGATGTCCATTTTCACGAAGTTGGTGCCATCGATTCGATTGCCGATATAGTCGGTGCCGCAGTCGGCTTCTCGCTGTTGGGTGTCGAGCGTGTGATTTGCAGTCCCATTCCGACCGGACATGGCAAAATCAAGATTGCTCACGGTGTCTGTTCGATTCCTGCTCCCGCGACGGCTGAGATCCTCAAAGGGATCCCTTTGGCGATGGTCGATGTGGAATCGGAACTCACGACTCCGACCGGCGCAGCCATCGTGAAAACGATGGTGGATGAGTTTCGTCCCGGCTTGCCGCCGATGATGATTGATCGTATCGGTTACGGAGCGGGTAGTCGCGATTTGCCAGGACGCGCCAACATGTTGCGTTTATTGTTGGGAGAATTGGCACCCGAAAAAGAGCTCGATGAAGTCACATTGTTGGAAACGAACTTGGACGATGTCTCCGGTGAAATTATCGGCTATGCTCGAAAAAAACTGATGGAAGCCGGGGCACTTGATGTCTACACAACATCGATACAAATGAAGAAAGACCGGCCCGGCGTGATGATGTCGGTCATCGTCGATCCCTCGAAGGTAGAAAAACTGGAAGGCATTCTGTTTCAGGAAACGGGAACTCTCGGCATTCGTCGGCGAACGATTCTTCGATCAGTCCGTCATCGAGAGCAACTCGCGGTGAGCACGCCGTGGGGAGAAGTCATGGGGAAAATTGCCTGGCGTGAAGCGGAGGCCGCGCGATTTACTCCCGAATTCGATTCTTGTGCAGAACTTGCTGAGAAATCGGGAGTTTCGCTTCTGGATGTCTATCGAGCTGCGGAGGCCGCTTTTTTGTTTGGTGGAGACTCAGAGGTGGAAGAGTCCGGAACATCGGAATCCCCACACTCCCACGACCATGACCATAGTCACGACCACTCGCACGATCATGATCACTCGCACGATCACAGCCATGACCACGATCACAGCCATGATCACGATCACAGCCATGACCACGATCACGGCGATGGTCATCATCACGATCACGGATAAGTGTCGAGTTTGATGTGAGTTTTCGGTACCATCAAATTATATAGTTCTCTATTCTGCTTGCTGAGGACGCGATGCTCAAAAATATCTCTTCCCTGCTCTCTCCTGATCTGCTCAAAATCCTCGCCGAAATGGGTCATGGTGATGAAATCGTCCTCGCGGATTCCAATTTTCCTGCGGCGTCTCACGCAGCATGTTTAGTCAGAGCCGATGGTCACAGCGTCCCGGATTTACTCACCGCGATTCTAAAACTCTTCCCGCTGGATACGTTTGTGGAATCTCCTGCGGCCGTCATGGAACCCGTTGATGAAGTTGCGAGTGAGCCTGCGGTCTGGAGTGACTATCGCAACATCATGAACGCTGCGGAAGGACGCGAAATTCTACTTTCGCGAGTGGAACGCTATCAGTTTTATGATCGTGCCAAAACCGCTTACGCCATTGTGGCAACGGGTGAGACGGCCATCTACGGCAATTTGATTCTCAAAAAAGGTGTCATTCAATCCTCCTGATTATTCGAAGACTGGAAATTGTTATGCGCTCTTATGCTTTGATTCTTCTGTTCAGTCTTTTGGCCCAAACTTCCTTGTTTGCGGCAGAGAAGCCAAACGTGCTATTTATCGCGGTGGACGATCTGAATTGCGATCTCTCATGTTACGGCCATGGTCTGGTCAAGTCCCCAAACATTGACCGTCTTGCCAAACGTGGTGTTCGTTTTGAGAAAGCGTATTGTCAGTATCCTGTGTGTAACCCGTCGCGTTCCTCGTTTTTGACAGGTCTGTATCCCGATCAAACAGGAGTACTCTCCAACGGCGATGACTTTCGCAACACAGTTCCCGATGTAGTCACCTTGCCACAACATTTTAAGAAGAATGGGTACTATGTCGCTCGAGTTGGAAAGATCTTTCATTACGGTGTACCAACTCAAATTGGAACACCTGGTGACGACGACCCGGTTTCGTGGCAGCATGTTGTGAATCCTGTTGGGATAGATAAAACCGTCGAAAAAGAAGGCAAAATTCATTCGTTGAAACCTGGCAGTTATGGCGGGACATTGAGTTGGTTGCGTGTCGAGAGCGAAGACGCCGAACATACCGATGGCATCGGGACCGCTGCGATGATCGATCTACTCACGGAACATCATCCTCAGAAAACGGGCAAGCCGTTCTTTTTGGCCATGGGGTTTTATCGTCCACATACGCCCTACGTTGCTCCTGCCCATTACTTTGACTTGTATCCACAAGCGTCGATAGATCCTGTCATGGAAAAGGCCGGGGATCGGGACGATATCCCTTTGGCAGCATTGCACGATCGACCAAAACAACGTGAGTTGACGGTTCCGGAACGAAAAGAAATCATTCAGGCCTATTATGCTTCGATTACATTGATGGATACGCTGGTCGGCCAGTTGCTCGACTCTCTCACAAAACTCAAACTCGATCAAAATACAATCATCGTGTTCGTTTCCGATCACGGATATCATCTTGGCGCTCATGGCTTGTGGCAAAAAGGTGATCTCTTCGAGGGATCGTGTCGTGTGCCGATGATCATTTCTATTCCCAAGATGAAGACCGCCGGAACAACAGCTCCACACGTTGTCGAAATGATTGACTTGTACCCGACGTTGACAGAACTGGCGGGCCTCTCGACACCTGAGCACGTGATGGGAAAAAGCCTCGTCCCTGTATTAAGAGATCCTGAGCAATCCGTTCGTGATACGGCCTTCACGGTGACTGTCAGTCGTGGTCCCGAGTTTCGTAAGAAATATAAGGTGAAGGCAAAAGGTTATAGCCTGCGGACTGATCGTTATCGATACACAGAATGGGGAGAGGCAGGCAAATACGGTCGAGAGTTGTATGATTACACACAGGATCCTGATGAGTTTACCAATTTGGTTGATTCGAAGGATCATCAAGCCATTGTGAATCGACTGGCCACGGAATTGCGCACACGTCAAAGTGACCAGAAATAAGCTCATAACCTCCGGTCAGGCGGCTCGATCGATCTCACCCATATCGCGTTGAGTCAGCCTTGCGATTTCTCCAGTGTCATAACCTCCTGCTTGTAAGAGGCTAAGCATCTCGTGGTCAGTTTCGGTGAGAGCGACTGCGCGAATGTTGTCCATGCGACCAAGTTGTTCCTGCATGCGGACGATTTCCCGGTCAGACTTTTCGATCAGCTCATCCAACATCTCCAATCGGTGATGAAGTTGCTGCTTCTGCGTTTCAAAGGACTGCAATATCTCCTCGCAAGATTTGGCCGTTTCGACCAGGGGTCGAGGCTTCTCAATGTTGAATAGATTGTTATTGGAATCGGCAGGTTCGCAACAACTCAAAAGCTTCATCGGCAGAACTGCCGTTGAGATAACAATGAGGGCGAGGCCGAAAAGCGACATCCAAAGCATCGAAGACTCCTTTCATCCCAACTTTGTATAAAAAGTGAAGAATTGTCGCCAGAGCAGCTTTGGGATCGGTATCGAGCGCATCAGGTCAGCGAATCGTCTGCGAATCTTCCGCCCAAATGGTTGCTCATTGAATGAGCGGCGTTGGGAAAAATACGGTCATCAATGATTCTTACATAACCATTCACAAAACATTGATGTCACGGGAATAGAATTCTGCCCAATTGAAGTGCAGAGAAAATGCCACAATATTTGTGTTTATGCACTGTTGCATAATCTTCGTGCATTTGGGGTGACTCCCACTCGAACCAATTTGTGCAAAATATAATTCGGATTCTCTGTTGGCACGCATGTTGCTTTTCAGAGACTTAACCAAGTTGCCCGCCTGGTAATAAAGCAAGATCACATAAACCTACCTCGATCAACTCGCCCGCTTTATTACACGCGTTCGGAAGGGAATCCGGGCGGATTCATTTCAAACCTGAAAGGGATCAGATGTTATTACGCAGAACGTCCACCAAGCCAGCAAAGCGAAAAGCTTCTGGAGACTTTGCACTTTTCAAGCCACTCTTCGCAGTAGCAATATGTGTCATCTTATTCGAAATGTTGCCGATCGATTTTCAACATCACCTGGCTCCAGCATTAGTTTCTTACGAGGAAGTGTTTTTTGCATCGCGAGTGGATGATGAGTTCGCGATGACGCACGATGACTTGCTCCAAGACCGTTTGGTGGCGAGACAGGGTGACACTGTGGTCGAAATTTCGATCAACTGAAATACGCGATCAATTTAGAATAAATGTCGAGCCAATTTAGGGTTTTGTGGTGAGTCCCGGTGCGGCGGTCCACTCTTTGAGAACCTTCGCCTCGTTTTCATCCCAAATTCGAATCTTGCCGTCATAGGTTCCTGTTGCGATTCGCTTGGAGTCAGCGTGTCGTCCGAGTGCATAAACCCAGTCGTTATGTCCTGAATAAGCTTTGACTGCTTTGCCGTTGGCAATGGTATGGCGACGAGCATTTTTGTCGGCTGAGACACTAAAGACATCTCCTTCTGC
>Ga0055584_100005529_pt1 | contig 12384 bp, 8 predicted proteins | sample OSDHelmetaG_FD_58716 | JGI IMG/M metagenome (GOLD analysis project Ga0055584, IMG submission 58716) | Pelagic marine sediment microbial communities from the LTER site Helgoland, North Sea, for post-phytoplankton bloom and carbon turnover... | ecosystem: Environmental > Aquatic > Marine >... | reverse complement strand
TTAAGAAAATGCTTGCAACAAGTTAAAACCTTATTTATTCAATTACATCATGAAAACTATAGAACACTTTGTAAATGGAAAATCTTTCAGTGGTGAGTCAAAAAGAATGGGAAAAGTTTTTAATCCAGCTACAGGTGAACAAAGTGCAGAAGTTAAATTTGCTACTAAAAACGATGTAGATAAAGCTGTAGCTAATGCAAGTAAAGCATTTGAAGATTGGGCTAATAGACCTCCACTACATAGAGCAAGAGTAATGTTTAAATTTAAAGAATTAATAGAAAAAAATTCAGATGAACTTACAAAAATAATCGTAGAGGAACACGGTAAAGTTTATGAGGATGCAAAAGGTTCTTTAATTAGAGGTTTAGAAGTTGTTGAATATGCTTGCGGCATTCCTCAAATGCTTAAAGGAGAGTTCACAGAAAATGTTGGATCAAACGTTGATAGTTGGTCTATAAGACAACCTTTAGGCGTTTGTGCAGGTGTCACACCATTTAATTTTCCAGCAATGGTGCCAATGTGGATGTTTCCAATGGCTATAGCTTGTGGAAATACATTTGTATTAAAGCCATCTGAAAAAGATCCATCATGCTCAATGAAACTAGCCGAGCTATTAAAGGAGGCTGGATTACCAGATGGGGTTTTTAATGTTGTTAATGGAGACAAAGAGTCAGTAGATGCCATTATTAACAATAAAGATGTTGTTGCGATGAGCTTTGTAGGATCAACCCCTATCGCTAAATATATTTATGAAAATTGTGCTAAAAATGAAAAAAGGGTTCAAGCATTAGGTGGAGCAAAAAATCATTGTGTTGTGATGCCAGATTGTGACCTAGACCAAGCAGTTAATGGATTAATGGGAGCGGCATACGGTTCAGCTGGAGAAAGGTGTATGGCTCAGTCTGTTGCAGTAGCAGTCGGAGGTATTGGGGAAAAATTAGTAAAGTCTCTTACAAAAAAAGTTGAAGCTCTAAAAGTAGGCCCAGGTATGGACAAACAATCAGAAATGGGTCCGCTAATAACCAAAGATCATCTATCCAAAGTTAAAGACTATGTAGATATCGGCGAAAAAGAAGGAGCGAAACTTGTTGTTGATGGAAGAAACTTTAAACTTCAAGGATATGAAAATGGATATTACATAGGAGGGTGTTTGTTTGATCACGTAACTAAAGATATGAGGATTTATAGAGAAGAAATTTTTGGACCCGTTCTTTCCGTAATAAGAGTAAAAGATTTTGAAGAAGCATTACAATTAGTCAATGATCATGAATTTGGAAATGGTGTGAGTATATTTACTAGAGACGGAGATTCAGGTAGAACATTTTCAAACAAGGCTAAGATTGGAATGGTCGGAATAAATATACCTATACCCGTTCCTATGGCTTTCCATAGTTTTGGAGGGTGGAAAAGATCTTTATTTGGAGATCAACATATGCATGGCCCAGAAGGAGTAAGATTTTATACAAAGCTTAAAACTATTACTTCAAGATGGCCTTCAGGATTGAGATCAGATCCAGAATTCGTAATGCCAACAATGAAATAACAGGAGTAAAATGAAAAAAAAAATTACACTAATAGGAGCTGGACAAATTGGAGGGACTTTAGCACATCTAATTGCATTGAAAGGACTAGCTGACGTTGTGTTATTTGATGTTGCAGCAGGTATAGCTAAAGGAAAGGCATTAGATATAGCACAATCATCTCCAGTTAATGGATTTAATGTTAGTTTATCCGGAACAGATAATTACGATGATACAAAAAATTCAGATGTAATAATTATCACAGCTGGTGTTCCAAGAAAACCAGGTATGACCAGAGATGATTTGCTTGGAATTAATTTAAAAATTATTAAACAAGTCGCAGAAGGGATAAAAAAAACTTCACCTAACGCCTTTGTAATATGCATTACAAATCCATTAGATGTAATCGTAATGGCACTTCAAAGGTATTCAGGTTTACCAAAAAATAAAGTTGTTGGAATGGCTGGAATATTGGACTCTTCAAGATTTATTTACTTTTTGTCAGAAGAGTTAAAAATTCCAGTACAAGAAATTAAATCCTTTGTTCTAGGTGGACATGGAGATAGCATGGTTGCAATGCTAGGAACAACAGAAGTCGAAGGTAAAAAAATTAATGACCTTGTAAAAGAAGGAAGATTATCCAAAGAAAAATTAGATCAAATAATTGATAGAACAAAAAAAGGTGGAGCAGAAATTGTAAAGCTTTTGGAAAAAGGGTCAGCTTTTTATGCGCCTGCCGCTTCAGGGGTCGAAATGGCTGAATGTTACTTAAAAGATATAAAAAAACAACTACCTTGTGCGGTATATCTTAATGGTGAATACGGAGCAAAAGATATTTATGCTGGTGTGCCAGTCATTATTGGATCAGGTGGAGTTGAAAAAATAATCGAATTAAAATTATCTATAGAAGAAAAAGAAAACTTTGAAAAATCAATTGAGTCAGTAAAAGATTTATTTAGTGCTGCAAAAAAAATAGATCCCTTGCTTTAGTTAATTTTTTTTAAAACAATTCTTCTTCCCATACAAAAAATACTTGGAAAAAGTTTGACAAGAATTTCATCAACAAAATTAAGTATGTTAAGAAAAAATTTATTCATTGGTATACACTTAGTTTTTGACGTAACTCCTCCTGAGTTTAAAAAGATAAAGCATTCAGTAAACTTATCGTATTCTATTTTAAAAAAATTCCCTAAATTTTCTTTATAGCCCTTTAAATCGTCAAAAATTAAGTGAGGAACAGCAATATTTCCATGCCATGCATCATTTTCATTGCTTTTAGGATTTTTTTCGTCCCACACATCTAAGGTAAAATCAAATCCTTCATGTTTCATAATCGTCGTGGCAACTTGAAACATAATCGAACAGTGAGACTCAAAAATAATTAATTTTCCATTTTTTTTAAGAATTCGATTCATTTCTCTAAAAAATTTCATTGGATAAGGAATGTGATGTATCATATTTGAAGCAATTATATAATCAAAGCTCTCATTTTTAAAACCAGTATTTTGAGCATCTATATTTTTAAAATCTAAATGATTATCAGTGCCCAAGTCAGTTAATTTGAAATTTTTATTTTTAATGAAATCTTTAGTGAAACCAGCTCCTGAACCTACCTCAATACCTTCATCATCATCCTTAATAAATTTATTCATCCAAGAAAATCTTTTTTCTAGAAGATATTTTATATTTTGGTTTTTTGCAGAATAATACAATTCTCTAGCAATTTTCGTGTTAGCAATAGAATTCATCTTATTTTCGTCACTTGAAAATTGTATTTTTTTTGAAATTTTCAACATTAGGATTATTATATAAGTTATAAATAATTAATGATAAGTTTATATTATTAAGTTTCATCTCAAAACATGTTTTTAAAAAAGAACAGATTATATAAAGAAGTCCCAGTATTATTAGGAGTCTTATTATACGCTTATTTAGTTAACTGGTATAGCGGGAATATAGGAATAATGCCTATAGACTCTTTTGGATTTCTTGACACAGGGCACAGCATTATTGATGGACATTTGCCTATAAGGGATTTTTGGATTTTTACAGGTTTGTTAGTTGATTATATGGAAGCTGCATTTCTTTATTCATTTGGAAATAATTGGAATAGTCATTTAGCACACAGCTCCTTTATGAATATTGTTGCTACAATGAGTCTATATTTCTTTTTAAAAGAATATAATTTAAAATTTTTTCATATTGTTTTTTATTGTTTAAGTTTTGCAACTCTTTGTTATCCTTTAAGTGGAACTCCATTTGCTTATATGCATGCTTATATCTTCTCGCTAATTGCAATTTTTAATATTTTAATTGCAATAAAAAAAAAAAGCAAAATTTTGTGGTTTTTATTTCCCTATGTTTGTCTTTTTGCATTTCTTTCAATGCAAACGCCAACGGCATATATTTTAATTATTTTGTCTATATTAATTATTTTTCATTTTTTAAAAGATAAAGAAATTGAAAATCTTAAGTTTTTTTTATTTGGAAGTTTTTCAAGTGTTTTATTATTTTTTTTATTCCTAATTTTTACAAAAACACCAATTATGAATTTTATATATCAGTATATCCTATTTCCTCTTACTATCGGAGAAGGAAGAATTACTAGTAAAGAAATGGCTTATATAAGTTTAATTGATCAATTAAATTTCAAAAGATTAATCGGGGAATTTAAATTTATTCACATCTTTTTAATTCCATTAATTTTTTTCACTTTTAAAGCAACAAAGAGGAATGATGAAAATCTAAATTTTTTAAATATAATAATTATTTTTTCTGTTTGTGCATTTTTTTTTAATCAATTAATTACAGCTAATCAAATTTATATATTTAGCCTTATCCCAATTATAGCTGCTGTTCTTCATATTAATTTAGATAACTTGAAAATAAATGCTAAAACATTTTATATGATAATTTTTGTTGTACTATTTGCCACAATAAAATTTCATTTAAGATTTAATATTGAAAGAAAATTTCATGATTTAGAAAATATTGATAAGAGACAAGCTATAAAAGCCGACAATATTAATAAAAACTTTAAAAATTTAAAATGGATTAGTAAGTCTGATGATCCCAGAAATGAGCTATCTGTAATTAAAAAAGCTATAGAAGTGATAGACAACGATAGTAGAGAAAAAACTTTAATTACTCATTATCAGTTTATGTCAACTATTTTAGATAAGCCTTTAAACATATTAAATAGATGGTATTTATGGGACAACAATACTCATCCTACTGAAAATCATAAATATTTTGAATTTTATAAATCATTGATAAATAAGAATATTAAAGAGAATAAAATAAAAGTAATTTACCTTTTAGGACAAGAAAATGAGATAAAACTTGAGAATGTTAAAAATTACTTTACCGATACGTGCTTTGAAAGTAAAACATTTATACCAAATAGATTTTCTGCGCACAAATTAGTAAACTGTAAGAAATAAAAATTTAACTATGAATATTCATGAACATCAAGCTAAAGAAATTTTAAAAGAGTTTGGAGCCCCAGTGTCTAACGGAATAGTAATTTATTCTATTGATGAAATTAATCAAAAAATTTCTAAATTAAAGAGCAAAGAATTCGTTTTAAAAGCTCAAATTCATGCTGGCGGTAGAGGTAAAGCAGGCGGCGTAAAACTGATTAAAAATATTTCTGATTTAAAGAAAGAAGCAAAACAAATGATGGGAAAAATTTTGATTACTCATCAAACTGGACCAGAAGGAAAACAAGTAAAAAGATTATATATTGAGGAAGCTTCTGACATATCTAAAGAATTTTACCTATCCTGTTTAATAGACAGAGAGTCTTCTAAAATAGCATTTATTTCTAGTACAGAAGGTGGCATGGATATTGAAAAAGTAGCTGCTGAAAATCCTGATAAGATAATTACAAACAAAGTTGAACTAAAAAATGAGGGCTTGAACGAAAAAGAGGTACAAAAAATTATCTCAATTTATCAATTTAATAATGAACAAAAAAAAATTGCTTCAAAATTAATAAAGTCTCTTTATGAGATAATAATTCAAAAGGACGCTAGTCTGATTGAAATCAACCCTCTAATAATTACGAAATCAAATGAAATAATCTGTCTCGATGCGAAGATGAATTTTGATGATAATGCAATTTTTCGTAGGCCTGAGATATTTAAATTAAGAGATTTAAATGAGGAAGATCCAGCTGAAATTGAAGCTAGTAAACATGATCTTGCATATATAAAATTAAATGGATCAATTGGATGTATGGTTAACGGAGCAGGCTTAGCAATGGCAACTATGGATATAATTAAACTTTATGGAAAAGCACCAGCTAATTTTTTAGACGTTGGTGGCGGAGCTTCAAAAGAAAAAGTTGCATCTGCTTTTAAATTAATTCTATCAGATAAAAACGTAAAAGGAATTTTGATAAATATATTTGGAGGGATAATGAGATGTGATGTTCTTGCTCAAGGCGTAGTTGACGCAGCCAAAGAAATCAATTTATCAGTCCCCTTAGTTGTTAGGTTGGCAGGCACAAATTTCAAGGAAGGTAAAGAAATTTTAGATAAATCTAACTTAAAAATTTTATCTGCATCAGATTTAAATGATGCAGCAAAAAAAATTGTTGAGGCAATAAGTTAATGTCAGTTTTAGTAAATAAAAATACAAAAGTTATTTGCCAGGGTTTTACTGGAACTCATGGAACTTTTCATTCAGAACAAGCATTAAAATATGGTACAAATTTGGTTGGGGGTGTTACTCCAAAAAAAGGAGGTCAAAAACATTTAAACTTACCTGTTTTTAATACCGTTCAAGAAGCAAAAGAAAAAACATCTGCTGATGCTACAATGATCTATGTACCACCGAAATTTGCAGGTGAGGCAATTATAGAAGCAATTGAAGCAAAGATAGAATTAATTGTTTGCATTACCGAAGGTATACCAGTTTTGGATATGCTTAAGGTAAAACAGGTTTTGAATAAAAGCGCTTCAAGACTGATAGGCCCTAATTGTCCAGGCATTATAACGCCTGATGAATGTAAAATTGGAATTATGCCAGGTAATATTCATAAAAAAGGTACAGTGGGTATTGTCTCTAGATCAGGCACATTAACATATGAAGCGGTAGCACAAACCTCAGCTAATGGCATGGGGCAATCTACTTGTATAGGAATTGGAGGAGATCCAATTAATGGAACTAATTTTATAGATTGCTTAGAGCTTTTTTTAAAAGACGAAAATACTCAATCTATAGTTATGATTGGGGAAATAGGTGGTTCAGGGGAAGAAGAGGCAGCAGAATTTTTAAAAAATGAAAAAATTAAGAAACCTATGGTAGGATTTATAGCAGGCTTAACAGCTCCTCCAGGCAGAAGAATGGGACATGCTGGCGCTATTATTTCTGGCGGAAAAGGTGGAGCAGAGGACAAAATAGAGACCATGAAATCTGCTGGAATTACAATCTCGAAATCTCCAGCTGATATCGGCAAAACACTCTTGCAAAAACTTAATGGTTAAATTTTCATAATTTATGTTAAAATAAGCTATTAAATGTCGGCATCAAAAAACAACATAACTTACAAAAAAACTTCATTTCTAGTTGGCAGCAATTCTGAATTTATAAATGAATTTTATGCTGATTATCTTTCTGATCCAAAGTCTTTACCTGAAAGCTGGAGGAAATTTTTTGATGGATTGAGCGATGAACAAAAATTAATTTATGATGATTTAAAAGGACCAAGCTGGGCTCCATTAAAAAAAAATAAAAAAATTTCTTTAAAATTAGAAAAAAATAAAGAAATAAAAAAAGAACAAGAGTCAAGTTTAGATACAGTTAACCTAGCCACAAAAGACTCAGTCAGAGCAATAATGTTAATAAGAGCTTATAGAATAAGAGGACATCTAATTGCGAATTTAGATCCATTGTCTCTTCAAAAAAAAGAAGAACATCCAGAATTAAGATTAGAGACATATGGTTTTTCAAAAAAAGACTATAGTAGAAAAATTTTCTTAGATGGAGTGCTTGGTCTTAAATATGGAACTTTAAAAGAAATAGTAGATATTCTTAAAAAAACTTATTGTTCTAATATCGGTTATGAATTTATGCATGTTGGTGACCCATACGAAAAAACCTGGATAAGAGATAGAATCGAAGGTCCAGAAAAAGAAATTACATTTACTGAAAATGGAAAAAAGGCAATTTTGAAAAAAATGATAGAGGCAGAGGGATTTGAAAAATATTTACATGTGAAGTTTGTTGGAACTAAAAGATTTGGCTTGGATGGAGGCGAGTCGTTAATTCCCGCCTTAGAACAAATTATTAAAAGAGGAGGAAATTTAGGTGTTAAAGAAATTAAGATAGGAATGCCTCACAGAGGAAGATTAAATGTGCTGGCAAACGTAATGGGTAAACCATACAAGTCTATTTTTAGTGAATTTTTTGGCAAGAGCGTTACTTCAAAAAAAGATTTTGAAGGAGATGTGAAATACCATTTAGGGGCATCGTCTAACAGAGAATTTGATGGTAATTCAGTTCATATTAGTTTAACAGATAATCCTTCGCATCTTGAAGCAGTTAATCCAGTTGTTTTAGGCCAAGTAAGGGCAAAACAATTCTTTCATAATGATATTAAAAGAAAAAAAGTTATTCCAGTTTTAATGCATGGCGACGCAGCATTTGCAGGCCAAGGAATAGTAGCTGAATGTTTTGCAATGTCTGGTTTACCAGGACATAATATTGGAGGAACAATACATATAATAGTTAATAATCAAATAGGTTTCACTACAGCTCCAAGATTTGCCAGATCATCTCCTTACCCTTCGGATGTAGCTAAAATAGCTCAAGCTCCTATTTTTCATGTGAATGGCGATGATCCCGAAGCAGTAGTTCATTGCGCAAAAATTGCAACGGAGTACAGACAAAAATTCAATAGGGATGTAGTTATCGACATGGTTTGTTATAGACGTTTTGGTCACAATGAAGGTGATGAACCATCGTTTACACAACCAATTATGTATAAAAAGATTAAAAATCATCCTTCCACACTAAAAATTTACGGTGATAGACTTAGGAATGAGGGCTTGTTTTCTATCGATCAAATAGAAAATCAAAAAATTAATTTTAAAAAATTTTTAGAAAAAGAATTTGAGTCATCTAAAACATATAAATCTGAACTAAAATGGTTTGAAGGCGCTTGGTCAAGATTTAAACCTGGATTAGGCAAAGATAGAAGAGGTGCAAGTGGTGTTAAAAAAGATAAATTGATTGAAATTGGAAAGAAAATTTCAACTATTCCAAATAATTTGAGTGCTCATAAAACTTTAAAAAAAATATTTAATCTAAGGTATCAAATATTTGAAAAGAACAATCCTATTGATTGGTCTACTGCTGAAAGCTTAGCATTTGGAACGCTATTAACTGAAGGGTTTTCTGTTAGGTTGTCCGGACAAGACTCTGGTCGTGGAACTTTTAGCCAAAGACACGCTGTATTAAGAAATCAAGATAATCATGAAAGATTTGTTCCATTAAACAATATTAATAAAAATCAAAAAAAATTCGAAATTATTGATAGCTTACTTTCAGAATTTGCAGTTTTAGGTTTTGAATTTGGATACTCTATATCTGAACCAGAGACATTAGTTTTATGGGAGGCTCAGTTTGGAGATTTTGCAAATGGAGCTCAAGTAATTATAGACCAGTTTATTACTTCGGGAGAGTCTAAGTGGGGAAGAGCAAGCGGAATTGTTTTATTATTGCCACATGGATATGAGGGCCAAGGTCCGGAACACTCATCTGCTAGAATTGAAAGATTTTTACAACTTTGTGCAGGAGAAAATATTCAGGTAGTTAACTGTACAACGCCATCAAATTACTTTCACGTCTTAAGAAGGCAAATGCATAGAGATTTTAGAAAACCATTAATAATTATGACTCCCAAATCTTTATTGAGGTATAAAAGATGTGTATCGAATTTAAGTGATTTTACAACTAAAAACTCATTTCATAGAGTGCTAGACGATGATGCGTATAACAAAAATAGTGGACTAATTAAATTAAAACATAATGATAGAATTAAAAAAGTTGTTATGTGCTCTGGTAAAATTTACTATGATCTAGTTGAGGCTAGAGAAAATGTAAATAATGAAAATGTTGTTTTCATACGGATTGAACAGTTATATCCTTTTCCTGCTAAAACTTTAGCAAATTTATTAAAAAAATATGAAAATGCTAAATTTATTTGGTGCCAAGAAGAGCCAAAAAATATGGGAGCCTGGAATACCGTCAGAAATTATATAGATAGAACCTTAGAAATAATATACTTTACCAAAGATAAAGTGGAATATGTAGGAAGGAAAGCCTCATCTTCAACTGCAACTGGAAATCTAAATAAACATCTTGCACAACAAAAAGAAATATTAGAAAAGATACTAGAAAAGTAAATGTCAGATAAAATTATAGTTCCAACTTTAGGTGAGTCAGTAACAGAGGCTACTGTTTCGAAATGGCTTAAAAGCCAAGGTGAAAAAGTATCTGCTGATGAACCAATTGTAGAACTTGAAACCGACAAAGTAAATGTTGAGGTACCAGCTCCTTCTAATGGTACTTTAGAAAATATATCAGCCAAGGAAGGTGAAACTGTAAATGTAGGAGCTTTGCTTGGGGAAATTAATAAAACTGAAGTAGATTCAAATGAAAATATTAGCGAGAAAAAGAGTTATTCTCCACCAAAGAAAAAAACAAAAATTGAGCAAGTTTCTCAAAAAGAACTTAAGGAATTAAAATTAGATAAGGAAATTGAACCATTAAAAAATTCTAAAGTAGAAGAAGAACCATTAATTTTAGAGGATTTTCATGAAGAAATAAAAGTTGATAAAAAAATAAATAAAACAAGTTATTCTATTTCACCAGCTGCAAGAAAAATGGCAGAAGAATCTAAAATCGATGTAAGTAAAATTCAAGGATCTGGTAAGCATGGGGTAATTTTAAAAGAAGATATTATGAGTCTGATGGGATCTAACCCTTTACCATCTGAGAGAAAAATTAAACATGGTCCTGAAGAAAGAATTAAAATGACAAGATTGCGATTAACTATCGCAAAAAGATTGAAAGAAGCTCAAGAAAACGCTGCAATGCTTACTACTTTCAACGAAGTTGATATGAGTAAAGTAATTTCTATGAGAAATGAATATAAAGAAGAGTTTAAAGATAAATATTCTGCAAAATTAGGTTTTATGTCGTTCTTTGTTAAAGCTTGCGTTATTGGATTAAAAAATTTTCCAACTATTAATGCTGAAATCCAAGGAGATGAAATAGTCTATAAAAATTATTATAACATCAGTATAGCTGTTGGAACCGATAGAGGTTTGGTAGTTCCTGTTTTAAAAGAAACAGATGAAATGTCATTTGCAGATATCGAGAGAAATATTGGAATTTTAGGAGACAAGGCTCGAGAAGGAAAAATTACTATCGACGATTTACAAGGTGGAACTTTTACTATTACAAACGGTGGCATATATGGCTCAATGTTATCTACGCCAATACTAAATCTTCCTCAATCTGCAGTGTTGGGGATGCATAATATAGTTCAAAGACCAATTGTAGTTGACGGAAATATCGAAATTAGACCTATAATGTATTTAGCTTTATCATATGATCATAGAATAATTGATGGCAAAGAAGCAGTATCTTTTTTAAAAATAGTAAAAGAGTCTTTAGAGCAACCAAAGAGACTCTTTCTTGATATTTAAAGATGGAAAATAATTTTGATGTAGTTGTGATAGGCGGAGGTCCAGGAGGCTACGTTTGCGCTATAAGAGCTGCACAACTAGGACTGAAAACTGCATGTATTGAATCTAGAGGATCACTAGGAGGAACGTGCCTTAATGTTGGTTGTATACCCTCAAAAAGTTTATTAAATCTATCTGAAAATTATCATAAAGCAAAAAAAGATTTCAATAATCAAGGGATAGAAATAGATGGAATAAAACTCAATATAAAAAAGATGATGTCAAACAAGAATAAATCTATTCAGGTTTTAACAAAAGGAGTTGAGTTTTTATTTAAAAAAAATAAAGTTACTTATTTAAAAGGTAAAGGAGTTATTTTTTCTAAAAATGATATAATTGTTTATGAAGATGAGAACAAAAAGATTAATATTAAATCGAAAAATATTGTTATAGCCACTGGATCAGAAGTCACTTCTTTACCAGGTATTGAAATAGATGAAAAAAATATAGTATCATCCACAGGCGCTCTTTCGTTTGATAAAGTGCCAAAAAAATTGGTTGTAGTTGGAGGTGGATATATCGGGTTAGAAATGGGTTCAGTATGGTCAAGATTAGGTTCAGAAGTAACAGTTATAGAGTATTTAGATTTTATAACACCTGGGATGGATAGAGAGATTTCTAATGAATTTCAGAAAATATTAACTAAACAAGGAATAAAGTTTAAAATGGGATCAAAAGTTGACTCAGTAAAAAGCAAAGAAGACACTGTATTAATTAGTTATACAAATATTAAGAGTTCAAAAAAAGAAGAAATTGAAGTTGATAAAGTTCTAGTTTCTGTTGGTAGAAAACCCTATACACAAGGTTTAAACTTATCAAAAGTTGGAGTTAAAAAAGATAACAAAGGTAGAATAGAGGTGAATAATAAACTCCAGACTTCTGTACAAAATATTTATGCTATTGGGGATGTTATAAAGGGCCCAATGTTAGCGCACAAAGCTGAAGATGAAGGAATAGCAGTCGCAGAAATTTTAGCCGGTCAAGCCGGGCATGTAAATTATGATGTAATTCCTGGAGTTGTTTATACATCTCCAGAAGTAGCTACAGTTGGAAAAACTGAGGAACAATTAAAAAGTGAAAACCAATCCTATAAAGTAGGTAAA
>Ga0055584_100005528_pt1 | contig 12385 bp, 12 predicted proteins | sample OSDHelmetaG_FD_58716 | JGI IMG/M metagenome (GOLD analysis project Ga0055584, IMG submission 58716) | Pelagic marine sediment microbial communities from the LTER site Helgoland, North Sea, for post-phytoplankton bloom and carbon turnover... | ecosystem: Environmental > Aquatic > Marine >... | reverse complement strand
TCAGACAACGTTAACCATTTTCTGCGGTCATACGCTTCCATGAGCGATTCTGATTCCAATACCGACCAACAAGAACCTTCGATGGAGGAAATTCTCGCGTCGATCCGCCGTATTATTTCGGAGGATGGAGACGAGATCGTCGATGGTGGTGACAGACCTGAGTCTGCAGACGAGGATGATGTGGCAGATGACGAGCCCCAGCCCGCAGCGGCACTGGTCGAAGACAATGATCCCGATGACGACATTCTCGAACTGACCGATGTGATCGAAGATCAGGCCGAGCCGGAACCCGAGCCGGTTCTCGAAGACGATCTCGAGATTGCGGACGAGCCCGAGCCGGAACCTGAGGTCGAGATAATCGTGGATGACGAAAAACTCGTCTCGGACGAGGTTGAGGAAGTCAGCGTCGCCACGATATCCGGTCTGACGGCTGCCCTGGCCTCGACCGCGAGGGTTGGCGATGGAGACACAACTCTCGAAGAGCTGACAAAAGAGTTGCTACGCCCGGTGCTCAAGCAATGGCTGGATGAATACCTGCCCGGCATGGTGGAACGAATTGTTCGAGAAGAAGTCGAGCGCATCGCTGATCGCGCCCGCAAGTAGGTTTCCCCACACAATTTTTGATATCCGCGGACCCGTAAAGGTCTAGCCGTCACGTCTGCGCTCCGCTAAACCGTGCGACGTAACGATCTGTTACGTCCATACAACGACTTTTCCGGTTCCAGGCGATGACGACGCTCGAAAAAACCTATGCCCCCGCAGAAATCGAAGGGCGGCTCTACAAAAGCTGGGAAGACGCCGCCGCGTTTGCATGCGGGCGGGCCGAGAACGCAAGCTACACGATCGTTATCCCGCCACCCAATGTCACCGGCAGCCTGCATATGGGCCATGCCCTCAACAACACGTTGCAGGATCTGCTTATCCGCTGGCGACGGATGCAGGGCTATGACGTGCTCTGGCAGCCGGGCCTTGATCATGCAGGTATCGCCACGCAGATGGTCGTGGAACGCCAACTGGCCGAAGACGGCATCGTGCTGGATCGCGGGCGGCGCCTTGAGGGACGCGACGAAAAGCTGATCGGCCGCGAGGATTTTCTGGAAAAGGTCTGGGAATGGAAGGGGGAGTCCGGTGGGACGATTCTCAACCAGCTCAAACGCCTGGGCGCTTCCTGTGACTGGTCGCGTGAACGCTTCACGATGGATGAAGGTCTTTCACGCGCGGTGCTCAAGGTCTTCGTCGCGCTACATAAGCAGGGGTTAATTTACAAAGACAAGCGTCTGGTCAACTGGGACCCGAAGCTGCACACCGCGATCTCCGATCTTGAAGTGGTGCAGAAACAGGTCGATGGAAATCTCTGGTACTTCAAGTACCCGATCGAGGGCGAAGACAGTCGTTTCGTGACGGTCGCGACGACCCGTCCTGAAACCATGCTGGGCGATACCGGGATTGCGGTGCACCCTGATGACGAGCGCTGGACCGATATAATCGGAAAATACGCCATTCTTCCCATCGTGGGGCGGCGTCTCAAGATTGTGGCAGATGAATACGCAGACCCGGAGCAGGGGTCTGGCGCGGTGAAAATCACCCCGGCCCATGACTTCAATGATTTCGAAGTCGGCAAACGCGGTGATCTGGGCATGATCAATGTGTTCGATGCGTCGGCCAATGTGACCCTCGACACCGATGAGTTTCGCGCTGACACGAGTGTGAGCGACTGGGGTGACCCGGACGCGGCGATCGCAAAATATGATGGGCTCGAACGTTTCGAAGCCCGCAAGCTGATTGTCGCCGAGATGGAAGAGCGCGGCCTGCTGGCTGAGATCGAGCCTCACAAGCACACTGTGCCGTTCGGAGACCGTTCCGACGTCACCATCGAACCCTGGCTGACCGATCAGTGGTATGTGGATGCAGAGACTCTGGCCAAACCCGCGCTTGCGGCTGTCGAAAACGGTCAGACGCGCTTTGTGCCCGAAAACTGGTCGAAGACCTATTTCGAGTGGCTGCGGAATATCCAGCCTTGGTGTATCTCGCGCCAGCTCTGGTGGGGACATCAGATCCCGGCCTGGTACGGACCGGATGGCGAAGTCTTTGTTTCAGAGAGCGAAGCCGATGCCATCGCCGCGGCCAAAGCCCATTACGGCAAGGACGAAACACTCACCCGAGATTCGGATGTGCTCGATACATGGTTCTCGTCAGCCCTCTGGCCGTTTTCGACGCTGGGCTGGCCGGATGAGACCCCCGAGGTCGCGCGTTACTATCCGACCAGTGTTCTGGTTACCGGGTTCGACATCATTTTCTTCTGGGTCGCCCGGATGATGATGATGGGGCTGCACTTCATGGAAGATGAGGATGGCAAACCTCAGGTGCCATTTGCGGATGTTTATATTCATGCACTTGTTCGCGACGAGAAGGGCGCGAAAATGTCCAAGTCGAAGGGCAATGTCATGGACCCGCTCGAACTGATCGACGAGTACGGAGCCGATGCGCTGCGTTTCACGCTCACGGCTATGGCGGCCATGGGCCGAGACATCAAGCTGGCGACGTCCCGGGTGCAGGGCTACAGGAATTTCGGAACCAAGCTCTGGAATGCTGCGCGATTCTGTCAGATCAATGAATGCGCGGCGCCAACCGACTTTGATCCTACAGCGGTCAATCTGACCCTCAACAAGTGGATCACCGGCGGTGTGGCCGAAACCGCCACCAGTGTGAACAAGGCGCTTGAAGAGTATCGGTTCGATCAGGCCGCTGCCGGGATATATCAATTCACCTGGCACACCTTCTGTGACTGGTATGTTGAGTTCGCAAAACCGGTCCTGCAGGGCGACGACGAGGCTGCAAAAGCCGAAACCCGCGCGACGGCGGGCTGGGTACTGCAGCAGATATTGAAAATTCTGCATCCGTTCATGCCGTTCATCACCGAAGAGCTCTGGTCTTCGTTCGGTGACGGGAAGGGAATGTTGATTCACGCATCCTGGCCAGCCGACGACATTGCGCCGATCAATGACGATGCGAAGGCGGAACTCGACTGGGCTGTGCGTTTCATCACGGAAATCCGCACCGTGCGCAGTGAACTGAACGTTCCTGCAGGGGCCCGCATTCCTGCGATCCTCCGTGGTGCATCGGAGCAGACCAAAGCGCGCCTGGCGGCCAATGAAGGTCAGATCCTCAGTCTGGCACGGCTTGCCGAGGTGCAGATTGATGGAGATTTGCCTGAAGGTGCGGTCCAGACGGTACTCGATGAAGCCACGCTGGCGTTGCCGCTGGCAGACGTGATCGATCTGGATGCGGAACGTTCCCGTCTGGCGAAAGAAATCGACAAGCTGGCTAAGGAAATCGCGGGTTATGACAAGAAGCTAGCGAATGAGAGTTTTTTGGCCAAGGCGCCGCATTCCGTGGTGGCCGAGCAGCAAGATCGCCGCAGGGAAGCCAGTGATGCGAAAGCAAAGCTCGAAAACGCGCTGGGGCGTCTGAGCTCGGCCTGAAGACGACAATTTGTGGTTCTCGAACTCCGGACGCACACTTCGGATTAAGCCAATACGGAATCTGGTCAGGCAAACCTGTCGCGCGTATGCTCGGCGTTGAACAATCACGCATGTACTAGCCCGAAATCGGGGAAGGAAGAGATCATGGACGGAAACACGTCAGGCGGAGAGTGGGACAAGTCGAAATTGCCGAGCCGTCACGTTTCGGTCGGTAACACCAGTGCGCCTCATCGCGCCTTCTACTACGCCATGGGCATGACCGATGAAGAGATCCGGCAACCCTTTGTCGGCGTCGTCACCACCTGGAACGAAGCCGCGCCATGCAACATTGCCCTGTCGCGTCAGGCTCAGGCCGCCAAGCTGGGCGTCCGGGAGGCAGGCGGTACCCCGCGTGAGTTTACCACGATCACCGTGACCGATGGCATCGCCATGGGTCATGACGGCATGCGGTCCTCACTGGTCAGCCGTGAGGTCATCGCGGATTCGACCGAACTGACTGTGCGTGGTCATTCCTATGATGCCATTGTCGGGCTTGCCGGTTGTGACAAGTCCCTGCCGGGCTTGATGATGGCGATGTTGCGCCTCAACGTTCCGTCAGTCTTCATGTATGGCGGATCAATTCTCCCCGGTCATTTCAAGGGCAAGGACGTCACCATTATCGACGTCTTCGAAGGTGTGGGCGCGAATGCGGCCGGTACCATGTCTGACGAGGATCTGCACGAACTCGAATGTGCAGCCTGCCCGTCGGCGGGTGCCTGTGGCGGACAGTTCACGGCCAACACCATGGCGTGTGTGTCCGAAGCGATCGGACTGGCACTGCCCCATTCGGCGGGTGCTCCTGCGGTTTATGAAAACCGCGATGAATACGCTGTGGCCAGCGGCAAGGCGGTGATGGATCTGGTGCGCTCCCAGCTGCGCCCGCGTGACATCGTGACCCGCAAATCCTTCGAAAATGCTGCGGCCATCGTGGCGGCGACCGGCGGCTCAACCAATGCCGGGCTGCATCTGCCTGCCATGGCGTCGGAAGCCGGAATTGAATTCGATCTGATGGATGTTTGCGAAATTTTCCGCAAAACGCCCTATATCGCGGATCTGAAACCCGGTGGCCGGTACGTCGCCAAGGACATGTTCGAAGTTGGCGGCGTTGGTGTTGTCATCAAGGAATTGTTGAAAGGCGGTTACATGCATGGCGATTGTATGACCGTGACCGGCAAGACCCTGGCCGAGAACTACGTAGACGTTGAATTCCCCGAGGATCAGGACGTCATCCGTCCGATCACCAATCCGCTTTCGAGCACGGGGGGCGTGGTCGGCCTGATGGGCAATTTGGCGCCGCAAGGTGCCATTGTGAAGATTGCAGGTTTGGAGAAGATTACCTTCACGGGTCCGGCGCGCGTTTTCGAACGTGAGGAAGACTGTCTGCAGGCCGTGCTGGCCAAGGAGTACAAGGAGGGCGACGTGCTGGTCATCCGCAACGAAGGTCCGAAAGGTGGACCGGGGATGCGGGAAATGCTCTCGACCACCGGCGCCCTTTACGGGCAGGGGATGGGCGACAAGGTTGCCCTGATCACCGATGGCCGCTTCTCGGGCGGCACGCGTGGTTTCTGCATCGGTCATGTTGGCCCGGAAGCCGCTGTGGGAGGTCCCATTGGCCTGCTTGAAGATGGCGACATGATCACCATTGATGGCGAAAAGGGTACGCTTGTTGTTGATCTGTCGGACGCCGAACTTGAGGCTCGCCGTGCCAAATGGAAGCCGATCGAGACCAACTATCAATCCGGAACGATCTGGAAATATACCCAGACCGTCGGTGACGCCCGCTACGGGGCAACAACCCATCCAGGTGCGCACGCCGAAACCCATGTTTATGCGGACCTGTAGGAGCTAATCTGTTTTCACAGCCAAGGAGGTCGAAATGCTGCGACGTGTACTCGATGGACTTGGAATGCTTTTGCTGGTGGTGGTGGTGTTCAACCGCCTAGATGTCGGCTTCATGCTCCCGATTCTCGCCTGCGCGGGTGTTGTTGCCTTCACGGTATGGCGGATTCACAAACTGTGGAACCGCTATCAGGTGCATGTGATGGTGCGAAATCAGCCTGCCAACCGGAATATCGCGGTCGAAAACGAGATGCTTGCCCTGCGAGGCCAGCAGCATGGACGCGGGGCAGAACTGACCTTTTGGACAGGGTTCATGCTGGGTGGTGCCATGGTGGCAGATGCGCCGACATTTGCGGGCGACGGCGGTGAGGGCATGGCCGGCGGAGCCGAGGGCGGCATGGATATTGGCGGCGGCTTTGGCGGCGATATGTAGCTCCATCTCCGGATCAGGAAGCACATCATGATTTTTGATTTTGTAAACCGGTTGAGAAACCCGATCCTTCTTTTGGTGTTTGCCTTCGCTCTTGCCGCCTCTGATATCAATGCGGTGCCGCGGCTGGATGAGCAGGTGAACGCCAACTGGTCACAGGTTGAAAACCAGTATCAGCGTCGGGCCGATCTGGTTCCCAATCTGGCGGCAACAGTGCAGGGGTTTGCAACTCAGGAACGCGAGGTTTTTCAGAACGTCGTCGAGGCTCGTGCAAAAGTCGGGCAGATGCGGATACCGGAAAACATTCTGCAGAATCCAGATGCTCTGAAGATGTTCGAGCAAAATTAGGGTGCCTTGTCTTCGGCGCTATCCCGCCTGTGCGCGGCACCATGATCGATGTGCGCTCGAGTCAGATGGTGCAGCGGGTAATTCTACCCGCGTTTCGTGCGGGGGAGTTCGAGATCGGGATACGTGCCGGGCTTGGCGAATTGTTCACGATGCTCGATACCGGCGTGGCGCAGGCGTCGGACGAGGTGCGTTATCTGAGCGATTTAATTTTCGACAAGCGCATGCTGCTGCCACTGGTGCTGTTGCTGGTTATAATCGCGCTTTGTTTGAAGGGGCACAGCCCTTGTGGCCGGCGGGAGTTTTAGTGCCGCCATCGCGTGAACGGCGGGCGTCCGCAGGATGGTCGGAACTGAAACCGGCTCCGCTCAACCGTCATGACCTGATCAGGTCATGACGGTTCACGCACGGAAGCGGATTTACTGAACGCTGGATTTCTTGTTCGGCACGATCCGCTGGACCTGGATCTTTTCACGGTCGATCAGTTTTCCTACCCGGGGTGAAATCTCGTTCACCCAGTGGGGATCTTCATAGACGGCTTTGTAGAGACGTACCCGCTCTTTTTCGGAGTTGAAACGACGCATCCAGACAAAGACGGAGTTGTCTGTTTCGCCATGGAACGAGCCGCAGATCACCATGCCCTTGGAAATCTGGAATGGTGCAATCTCCTCATCGAAGATTTTGAGCCATTCCTTCATCTTGTTGCGTCGGATCTTGTATTGGCGAAGTTCAAAAAATGCCATGGGGTACTCTCCTGAATTGAAGTTGTGGTCTAGATTTTGGCCTAGTTGTTTTCGCCGGCTTTGACCTTGCCGTAATGGGTGAAGGTGTTGGTCATGTACCAGTTGAAAAATTCCCAGTAGGTCTGGGTCGGAAATTTCTGTGGATTGTCGGCGTCTGTGCAGGTTGGCAAACATTCCCCGACGGCCTCAAACTCCGGATTGACGAAACAGGCCAGAGAATACCGATCATTGATCTTTGGCGGCACCACTCGGTGTGGCGTGGCGCGGAAACGTTTGTTTGCCCATCGCTCCAGAAACTGACCCATGTTCACGATCAGGGCATCGTCGGGCACCTCCGGCCAGAACCATTCTCCATCGGTTCCCAGAATTTGCAGTCCGTCCTCATCGGCGGGGGGCAGGAAGGTCATGAACCCGGTATCCGTATGGGCCTGCAAACCGAGTTCACCGTCATCCAGATCGGGCTTGGGGGCGTATTTCGCCATGCGGAAATAGGTGTAGGCATTTTCGAACTTGTCGTCGAAGAAATCCGCCTCCAGATCAAGGGAACGCGCCCAGACTGGGAGCAATTTCTTCCCCAGTGCGGTGATGGTGCTCATGTAGTTTTCGGCGGCCTCGCGAAAACCGGGAAGAGTGCCTTCGGGGAGCCATGGCATCAGGCCGTAGAACTGCTTGCCTGCTTTCACATCGGGATGATCGGCAGGGTAATCGGTTGCCAGAACCAGACATTCCACGGTGTCGAGCTTGCGGCTTTTGTGAAACTCCGAATGTGTGGTCACACCGCTGCGGGCCGGGATATAGCCCTTTTGATCGCGGGTCACCGCGATCGAGAGCTTCACATCTTCGGGCAGATCGTGAAATTCTTTTGCGGCCTCGGTCATGCGCTTCGTGATGTCCAAAGGAACACCATGATTGACGATGCACATAAAACCGATGCCTTCCCAGACCTCACGCCATTCGGCGGCCAGAACTTCTATAGCAGCCGGGTCTCCGGTGAGTGCGGGGCCCACATCAACGACATGAAGTTTGCGTCGTGGCAGGTCGCGCGCCTGACGACCAAATTCGGTTTCCATTGCCGGAGGCATCTTCGAATCTCCCATCGTGTGGATGGCACTATAGGTCCAATTCTCGGCGCGTTACCAGAACCGCCTAGCCGGAACCGAAGATCACGGGGGCAGCAAACTGGATGAAACTGGCGACAATGAGCATCACATAGAAGGGCGAGAAGACCGCAATCACAGTGGGCTCCATGACCCGTCGAAATCGGGACTTCGGTCGCGTTTCATCGTCTACATCAAAGGCACAGCGGACAATGGGAAACGTCATCATCACGAGGATGAACAAGCCGAGATGGAGCAACACGACGCGCACGGGCAGGATCACGGCAGGCGGGTCTATCTGCCAGAACGCAATCAACATGGCACCGCTGGCGAAAATCCAGAACCCGATGCCATAGGTGATCAGGGCTGCGCGATATCCGCGCTTTCCCAGGTAGAGTGCAAGAAGGAACCGGCGAAAAATGCCAAGCTGTGAAGCAAAAGACGGATCAGGCGGTGACGTCATTTTGACCACTGACCTTGAGTTTGCCGTAGTGGGTGTAGGAATTCTTCATGTACCAGTCGAAATACTCCCAGTAGGTCATGGGCTCGTGTTTGGAAGGATTGTCGGGGCCGACACAGGTCGGCAGGGCTGCACCGGGCGTATCGAATCCTGGATTTACGAAACAGGCGAAGGAATACCGATCGTTTTCGGTTGGCGGAATTACCCGATGCGGTGTCGCGCGGAAGCGATTGTTGGTCCAGCGCTCGAAGAAGTAGCCCATATTTACCATTACGGCATCGTCGGGCAGATCCGGCCAGAACCAGACATCGTCTTCTCCAAGGATCTGAATACCTTCTTCATTGGCGGGGGGCAGGAAGGTGTTGAACCCGGTATCACAATGGGCGTTCGAGCCAAGTTCGCCATCTTCGAGATCGCTTTTGAGACCGTATTTGGCGACCCGAAAATATGTGTAGCTCTGCTCAAAGAACGGATCGAAAAAATTCGCGTCCAGCTCGAGAGAGCGCGCCCAGACAGGCAGCAGGGATTTTCCCAGATCGTTGATCCGGGCCATATAGTTCCGGGCCGTGTCCTTGAAGCCCGGCAGCACGTCTTCGGGTAGCCACGGCGTCGGGCCATAGAAACGTTTGCCGGCAATGACGTTCGGATTGTCTTCGGGATAATCCGTTGCCAGAACCAGACACTCGACGGTGTTCAGCTTCTTCGAATTGTGAAACTTGGAATGAGTGGTCAGGCCGCCACGTGATGGGACATAGCCCTTCTGATCATGTGTGACTTTGATCGATAGCTTGGTTTCCAGCGGCAGGCTGTGAAAACGTTCCGCCGCGTTGTGCATGCCCTGAATCAGTTCGGGCTCCAGACCGTGATTGACGATGCAGAGAAATCCGAGACTTTCCCAGACATCGCGCCACTGGCCTGCCACCTGTTCGACGGCATTCGCATCACCCATGCGGGCCTTGCCGACGTCAATAACGGGCAGGGCGCGGCGCGGCACACTGCGGACGGATTTGGCGAATTCGGATTCAACAGCGAGCGACATGGCGTTCTCCTCAGATGCGTGAGGACTATAGCGTCAGGCGCTCAACTCGCACCATACCGGCGTGTGGTCTGAGGCCTTCTGTTTGCCGCGTGGTCCCGGGTCGATCTCGCATGCCTCGAGACGGTCCGCTGCCTGCGGGGACAGCAGGAAATGATCGATGCGGATGCCGTTGTCCTTCTGCCAGGCGCCACCCTGATAATCCCAGAAGGAATAGACGTTCTCTGCGATGTGCAGGGAGCGCCACGCTTCGGTGTAACCGAGATTGAGCAGGGTACGGAATTTCGCCCGGGTCTGTGGCAGAAACAGTGCGTCATCGGCCCATGCGGCGGGATCATAGCAATCCCCATCGGCGGGTATCACATTGTAGTCACCGCCGAGAACAACTGGTTCTTCCGATGTCAGAAGCAGGGCAGCACGACTGGCCAGATAATCCATCCAGCGCAGCTTGTAGTCGTATTTATCTCCGGGTACGGGGTTGCCATTGGGCAAATAGATCGAGGCCACACGCACGCCATCATCGCCGCCAGCATCAACCCATGCTTCGATGTAACGGGCCTGTTCGTCATCCTCGTTACCGGGCAGGCCAGTCATGACATCTTCAAGGGAGTGTTTTGAGAGGATCGCGACGCCGTTGTAGCTCTTCTGGCCGTGGACCGCGCAGTTGTAACCGCGTTCCTCGATTTCCAGGGCCGGGAAGGTCTCGTCGACGGTCTTGATTTCCTGCAGCAGAACCACGTCAGGCTGGGCGTTGTCGAGCCATGCGAGGACGTTGGGTAAACGTGCCTTGATCGAATTCACGTTCCAGGTGGCGATTTTCATAGTCATTCAACAGCTGAGGAAAGAGAGACGGGCAATCTAGAGGGGGCTCGCCTGTTTGCGAAGGGGGCCTGTGGGCCGAACTAAAGGTATTGGCGGCGCAAAAATTCAGTTAGCACTGAAATAAGTTTAGTGTCCTGACCGATACTGCCATAGCCAAGGCTGTCAAAGGTGGTTTCTTCATTCCGTCGTCCTCGGTTCAATCTTGACCGGCGTGTGTGCGTCTGTCATTTGTAACTTCATATTTTGTAGTGAGTGACTATGAGCCGCGCTGATCTCGCCGAAAACTCCTGCTCTGTTGCCCGCGCCATCGAGATTTTCGGTGATGCCTGGATGCTGATGATCCTGCGGGAAACCTTTCTAGGAAATCGTCGTTTTGACGACCTCCAACGCCAGACCGGCGCTTCGCCGCATAGTCTGAGTCAGCGCCTCAAGCGGCTTGAGCGCATTGGTGTCCTGCGGCGTGAAAGCTACAGCGAACATCCCCCACGGCATGAGTACAGATTGACCGCCATGGGGCGCGATCTCTGGCCCGTGATTGTGTCCATGAAGGCCTGGGGCGATAAATGGCTGGGCGAGGGCCCACCCTCGATCGAAATCCGCCATAAGGGTTGTGATCATGTTGTCATGCCGGAGATGGCCTGTCCGGCCTGTCACGCGCCAATGACGGCACAGGATGCGCAGGCGATAATTTCCCCCGAATTCGAACGCGAACGCGACGCCGTCAGGAGCCAGACATGAAAACCCGTATCACCGAGATGCTGAATATCGAACATCCGATCATTCAGGGAGGCATGCACTATGTCGGGTTCGCCGAACTGGCCGCAGCCGTCTCCAATTCAGGCGGGCTGGGCATCATCACGGGCCTGACCCAGAAGACCGCGCCGGACCTGGCCAATGAGATCGCCCGATGTCGCGACATGACCGACAAACCGTTCGGGGTGAACCTGACCTTTCTGCCCAGTGTCGAGGCACCGGATTATCCTGCCTATGTGCAGACGATCATTAATGGCGGCGTGAAGGTGGTGGAAACCGCCGGACGCAACCCGGCGCAGGTGCTTCCTTATCTCAAGGACGCGGGCATCACCGTCATCCACAAATGCACCTCCGTCCGCCATTCATTGAAGGCGCAGGAAATCGGCTGTGATGCGGTGTCCGTTGACGGATTCGAGTGCGGCGGTCACCCCGGCGAGGACGACATTCCGAACATGATCCTGCTGCCGCGCGCCGCCGATGAGCTGGAAATTCCGTTCGTCGCATCCGGCGGAATGGCGGATGGACGTTCCCTGGTTGCCGCGCTCGCCATGGGGGCGGAAGGGATGAACATGGGCACCCGCTTCATGGTGACCCGGGAGGCCCCGATCCATGAACGTGTGAAGCAGGCGATCGTGGCGGCAACCGAACTCGACACCCGGCTGGTCATGCGCCCCCTGCGTAACACCGAACGTGTGCTGACAAACACGGCTGTCGAGCGTCTTCTGGAAAAGGAAAAGAAACTCGGGGCCGATATCGCGTTTGAAGACATCATGGAGGAAGTGGCCGGGGTTTACCCGAAGGTGATGCTCGAAGGTGATATGGATGCCGGAGCCTGGTCCTGCGGCATGGTGGCGGGGCTGATCAACGATATCCCGACCTGTCAGGAACTGATCGACCGCATCATGGAAGAGGCCGATGGACTGATCCGCCAGCGGTTGGAAGGCATGCGCGCGGCGTAAGGCCGGCGTGACTGGCTAGTAGACGGAGAAGGACGAGCCGCAGCCACATGACGATGTGGCATTGGGGTTTTCCAGCGTGAAATGCGTCCCGCCGAGAGATTCCACGAAATTGAGGACCGCGCCGTCGATGAATTCAAGGGAAGCGGTGTCCACGACAACCTTCACACCATCGGTTTCGAAGGTGCGGTCGTCTTCGCCTGCCGCATCATCAAAATCGAAGGAGTAGGTGAACCCCGAACAGCCGCCACCATTGACGGTGATCCGCAGCATCTGCGTATTACTGCCTTCGGCCTCGATCAGCCGGGTCAGCTGTTTGACGGCGCTCTCGCTGAGACCGACGCCAATCGACGCGGTGGAGTCGTTCGTGATGGTTGTTGAGT
>Ga0055584_100005527_pt1 | contig 12387 bp, 11 predicted proteins | sample OSDHelmetaG_FD_58716 | JGI IMG/M metagenome (GOLD analysis project Ga0055584, IMG submission 58716) | Pelagic marine sediment microbial communities from the LTER site Helgoland, North Sea, for post-phytoplankton bloom and carbon turnover... | ecosystem: Environmental > Aquatic > Marine >... | reverse complement strand
CTGAATATTATTAACTCGTAATTTAGCATTACTTAATTTTGTTTTAACCATATTTAAATACATTTTAATTTCTTTTTCTGTCATAAAACACCATAATGCAACTATTTTACTTTTATAACTTCCATGAGTTTCCATATAATGAAAAAACATGTCAACATTTATTTGATTTTTTAATATTTTTTTATTTTTTAATGTTTCGTGGAAACTAATAGATAATTCATTATATTTTTTATTTATATTTAAATTTGAAAGTAAATCTTTTCCCAACCATTCTATTGCTGTTTGATAACTATCCATCATCATTGTATGTTTTACTTTATCATTTTTATCTAACATATTTTGAGTTAGTTTTTTTTTAGCGAGCATATGAAATTGCATAAACATATTGATGGCTTTTATAGCACTAGGTTGTGGGATTAATTTATCTATGTCATTTAAAATTTCTTTTGGTTGGGGTTTATGAATATATTGTTGTATTAAAAAAATTAATTCATCTGGTAATTTTTTTAATTGTTTATTTAATTTTTCAGGTTCCATTATATACTAATCTATGCTTTGCTCTTTTTAACCTTTTTCTTTTTCTTTTTCTTTGTAATACCCTTAGAACGGTTTGCTCTATCTATCTTATATTGTTCATACTGTTTTTCAAGAACTCTCAATTCATGCAACCACATCATCTGAATAGTTGTTTCTTTTACTTTATTTAGTTCTGCTTCTTTATTTCCCTTTTCCTTGAGAAGGGCTTCAAAGTTTTCCTCACATACACTATCCATAGGCATTTTACGCAGATATTTATAGTCTTCATCTCCTACCATAATATCATATCCTCTCGTTTTCAACAAATCAATAATAACATCTTTCTTTTTCTTTCTCAGGTCAATAACATCGTCACAATTCTCTTTGATAAATCTGGCTTTATTACTAATAAGGACCAACTCTTTTTCTAGCATATCAATAATATAGGCCTTCCTTCTTTGATACGCATCCAATCTGATACCAATAAACTCATTAATAATATCATAAATAGTATTATACTTTCTCAATTGTTGTTCTTTATTGAAAAGATACATATTAGATGTTTTCTTTGTAGTTGTCAACTTAAATACCTTTTCCAAACCATTTATGTGTTTTGTAATATGTTTGGAATGCAAATCTGCTAGTTTACCTAGATGCAATTTAATCGTAAATTCTATTACTGTATCTGTACACGAATCAATATATGTTTTAACAACTGGTTCCTTCTTTTTACCATTTTTTGTTTTATCTTCTATCAATGTTTCTAGAAATGCTTTATAATCACTTGTCCATGTTCCAATCGGTAGTTCCGTAATCTTAATGGTGTCGTGACTAATAATTTCATAAGACCCTTTAAAGAGAAACTTATCTGATTCAATCTTAATAATTTGACCCTTGAATCCTTCATAATAAGGATTAATTTTAATTTTATTTTCTTTTTCTGGTTTCTTAATAGAATATTTCAAATAACTCATAATTTCAGAAGGATTATAACACATACCTTCATAACTAAATCCAGTTCCAATACCTTTTCCTCCATTTACTAGAATCATAGGAATAACTGGAATGTACCAATCTGGTTCAACTTTAGTTCCATCATCATCCAGATTATTCAAAATATATTCATCTGGTTTCGGGAAAATATATCTTGTAATGGGATTCAACATTGTAAAGATATACCTTTCACTTGCTGAATCTTTACCACCTTCCAATCTAGTTCCAAATTGACCATTTGGCAGAAGTGGATTAATATTATTTGAACCAACAAATTCTTGCGCCTGATTGACAATTGCTTTATTTAAACTCATTTCACCATGGTGATAGCAAGAATGTTCTGAAACATACCCAGCAAACTGAGCAACCTTAATTTCGTTTTTCAATGGCTTTTTAAAAGCACAATACAAAATCTTTCTTTGACTTGTTTTAAATCCGTCAACCATTGAAGGAATACTCCTTTCACAATCATATTTTGAAAAATGAATCATTTCTCTATCAATAAAATCTTCGTAATAAATTTTATCGTTGTCCGGACAAAGTGTTGCATGTCGGTCATAATTTCCTAGCCAATCTTTTCTATCATCAGCCCTTGTTTTATTAAAAACCTTATCAATCGCATTATCACTTTTGTTTTCATTATAATTAAACCAAACAACCTTCTTTTGAGAGAAATATTCTTTAAATTCCTTAGCAGTACTCGTTCCTAGACCCTTATAATACTTCACCTTCCATCCCTTACCTCCGTTATTTTTTTCTTTCCATTTTTCATATGCACTTTCATTATAAAATGATTTTACCTTTTTACCTTTAGTTGCCTTCAAAATAGGAGTATTCATAAATCCCAGAAAGTTAGGAATTTTTACCAAATCATGCCATTGAGAATGAAACATGTTAATACACAACCCCTTAATATGACTTCCATCCAAATCTTGATCAGTCATAAACAAAATCTTTCCATAACGTAAACATTTTTTTGCAGTTTCACCATCATAACTTTTATTTGAAACTAATCCAACAATTTTCTTTATATTTGCAATTTCTGCATTTTGATTAATTCTAATTTGATTTTCATTAAGAGTATTCATCAACTTACCTTTGAGTGGAAAGACGCCGTATGTATTTCTATCTTCTTTACTAAGGCCTGAAACAATTCCAGCCTTTGCTGAATCTCCCTCGCACAAAATAAGAGTACACTGTTGTGACTTTGTACCTCCCGCAAAGTTTGCACCCATATACTTAGGAATTCCTCGAATATTTCTAGTTTTCCTTCCATCAGTTTTCTTAGCAAGTTTACTTTCCTTAATTTCTGTCAAACTAATAGCAGCATCCATAATGCCCATTTTTGCAAGTTTATCGATAAATTTATCACTAACTTGACATTTAGAACCAAATTTAGATTGAGGGGTATTCAATGATTCTTTTGTTTGACTATCAAAACTAGGATTTTCAATAATACAATTCACAAAAAGCATAATTTGTTCTTTAATGGTTGTAGGCTTAACTTTGATTTTCTTTTTCTTTTCGATATAAGCAGTCAACTTTCTTACAATTTGATTCAAAAGATAATCAACATGTTTTCCACCTTTAATAGTATTAATACCATTCACAAATGATACTTGAGTAAATTCATCTAGAGGACTTACACATGCAACAATTTCCCAACGTTCATTTGGTTTTTCATATACACGTTTTGATTCAGATTTAGGTCCAATATACATATCAATATATTGCTCAAAATTTTTATTATTAACTAGATTCCCATTAAACTTAACTTTCACACTGTTATCAGTAACAATTCCAATGTCGTATGTTCGCTTTTTGAAAAGATTAAACATATCATCAGTTAGTTCCGTAATTCCAAAACGTTCATAATCTGGCAAAAACTCGACCTTAGTATAAGCACCAGATTTAGTTTTTCGAATTTTGGGCGTTTCAATAACATTAAGATTATCACGAAAAGTTTGTTTATATTTTTTCTTGCGAATATGGTCAACGGTTTCAATCTTTCCCCACTTTGAGTAAATCAGAACCAACTTAAATCCAAAACCATTTTTACCTCCAACAATCTTTTTCTCATCTTTATTATAATTTGTAGATGTTCTAAGATGACCAAAAATCATTTCAGGAATCCACAAATCATTTTCAGGATGCTTCGCGACATCAATACCATTACCATCATTATACATAGTAATTACTCCTGTTTTTTTATTGACTTCAATGCTAATTTCAGTAACAGCAACAATATTTTTTTCTTTATTTTTCTTTTTTTGTTGAAGACGAATAACATGATCTCTACAATTTACAATACCTTCATCAAATAGTTTATAAAGACCTCCGATAAAATCATACTCTTGATACACAATATTATTCTCATCGTCTAATGTCCAATATTTTATTTTATCACTATCGATAGGACCAATATATGTATCTGGAGCATCAAGAATATGCTCAATATCAGTTTTTTGCTGATAAGTTTCTGCTAGGTTTTGTTCTTGAGACATTTTCGATGACATGATTAGAGATAACAATTTATTTTGTCTTTAAATTATTTTCAATTTTGTTATAATCTATATTTTAATATATTTCATAATAATTTTATATAATAATTATGAAAGAAAATATTTAGTTTTCGTCTTCAGAAACTATAAAGTGAAGAAGAAGTTCAACTGGTTTTGTTGTTGTATTACCGTTGGCTATTAAAATAGATAAAATAAGTTTATTATCTTTTACAAATTTAGTCTGGGGGAAAGAATACTTTCCTAAAGTTTGATTTAATGTTTCTAATAATTGTTGATATGATAAGGCATTTTCTATACAGCAATTATTTAATTCACTCCATCTATCAGCAATCATAAGTTCTCTGGCTATATCAATGTATGAACTTCTAGACCAATTATCAGAAGTTATACCTGTATCTTGTTCCCAGAAATTAACAGCCTCTTTAAGTAAATTATATCCATGATTATCAACCGGCGCTCCATCATCAGTCGCGTGGCGCCACCCCTTTAATAAATCTTTACTACCTTTTAATATTGCTCTAGAAATATCATATAAAGGCATACTAAATTCTTCATTGTATCTGTAGAAAAGTTGACGCATATTATCTCCTGTAATTGCATAATACTGAGCGACCTGTGTTGTACCGCTCAAAGTATAATCGTATAAATCAACAACATGATTACTTGATTGTACAATACTTGGAGTATTAATTTGTAAGTGTGCGAAAACAATACCTTTAGTCGCAGGAATAGTTGTTGGGTCAATAGATATTAATACACTTTCGAGATGATGTATAACACCATTTTGAGCAGAATAATCAGGATTAATTATTCTTGATCTATTATTTGCAGTTTCTATATATAAGTTATTTTGAGCATCTTGAAAAAATCTAACTTTAGAGGTTCCTAGCGTACTAGCAACCGTATTGTTTACAGCAAATGTTCTAAAATTTGCTGTAGTAAAACTTCCTAAAATGATATGAGATTTTAAAAAATCAACAAGTTGGTCTTCATTTAAATCATCATAACCAATATATGATTCAAAAGCATCGCTATTAGGAGCAACAACCGTATAATTCTTTGACACATCATCTAAATCATCTAGAACATTATATTTTAGTAGTAATTGATATAAGGTTTCTAAAGCTGTATTTTTACTTACACCTGTACCGATTTCTGTTCTAGAAAATTCTATTACATCTTTAACTGTATTAAATTTAGCACTAGGCTTTGGAAGTGTAGAATCATATACCCATGGTCCAGCGGGGGGAAATATATCTGTCATTATAAATGATATATATATTTTATTTTTATCCACAAATTAAATTAGACTACATATCCAACCATATAACAAACCCATTCCCACCATGTTTGGCCTCCTTTATTTTCATATTCTCTTTCTAAACGCTCATAAGATTCTTTTAGCAAACGTTGTAAGTCACGCGTTTCTTCTTTTCGTATAGATAATTTATCTCTATTTTCCCACATATGTATTATATTTAAATAAAATCTTTTAGGAAAATATTGAAATAATTTTTATATTAATTAATATATTATTTAATCATCAAAAATATTTTTCTTTGCGTATTTTATAATATGGTCCGTAGAACTAGAAAAAGTAAAAGAGGTGCTAATGGTAAATACCGTATGAATGGAAAAAGTTTTGATATGCTCGTGGGTTCCCGTGCTCAGGTTATGAATGGAACTGCTTACAAAACCACTTACGGTGCTGTCAAGCCTAAAGGAGATGCTCTTACTAAGACGCACTTAAAATACAACAAACATGGTAGAATTGTATCAAAAACTAAAAGTGCCAAAAAGGGTAAACTTTTAGCACAGTTAAGACGTGCTGGTTATACTACACAAAAGGGTAAGTTTGGTGCTGTTAAACTTAATGGTAGAAAAACAAGAAAAGTTAAGAAAAGCCGAAGAAAGGGACGCAGATGCCGACACAAATCAGGAAAACTTAAGGGTAAATTTAAGAAATGTTAAATTATTCCACATATGATTCTTTAATTGAATCAATAATTTTTATAAGACTATTAACAGATACTCTATTAATAGTATTGTATACCAAACATTTAGTAATAATATTATCTAATTCCGAAGATAAATTATTTAATGATGCATTTACTAAATAACTTACATTTTCTGAAAACTCTATTTTATTTGTATAACTTTCTTCTTCAATACCAAATATAAATGTACTTGTATATAGTAAATAAATAATAACACCTAATGACCAAATATCTGTGTTTTTTGTAAATTTTTTATAAAGTAACATTTCTGGAGAAATATATCCTATTGTTCCTTGTATTTTATCTTTTATTCCATTAGTTTCTTTAAAATTTGCAGTAAATGATAAATCTATAATTGCTATTTTTATAGGATTTAAACAACAAACTAATATGTTCTCAGGTTTCAAATCTAAATGAACATAATTTAATGTTAGTAATTTTTTTAATCCCAAAAGTATTTGATAACTTAAATGTAAAACATCTTTTTCTTTATATTGAAAAGGATTTTCATGTGAAATTATATTTTGTAAATCAGTTCCATCAATATAATTATAACAAATTACTTTACATTCATTTAATTTAAATGAACATTGTATTTTAGGAAAAAAATTAGTATCTAAAATTTTAATATTTGTCAAAACATTTATTTCATTTTTTGTTTCTTTTTCCCAATTTTCTTTTATTATTTTACAAGAATACGTAGATTTTTTTACATTAATTTTAAAAACATTTGAACTAATACCAAATCCTATATGGTTATGTCTTCTAGTTTTAACTAATTGTTTTTGAATATTAAATCTTAATTCTCTATTGCTTGTTGGTTTAGTAGGACTTTCCAATTCCTCTTCATCATGAATTTGATTTCTACCTAGACAACATCCCAACATTTATATATTATATTAATTTCCTTCGTTTATATTCTTTTTTTCTTCCATAAGTATTTAAAGATTTTAACAACATAATTAGATATATGAATAATAATTATGTTTTGGAAATGAAAACTGTACAAATATCTCCGATGAGAACATTGATGACAGCGTTAAAGGATATATTACTAGAAACAAATATAGTTTTTTCACAAGAAAGTATTGATAGTGAAACAGGTAAAGTATCTCCTGCTGGTATAAGAATTATAAATATGGATAAATCTCATACTATTTTAGCCCATCTTTTTTTAGATGCACTTAAATTTGAACATTTTTATTGCAAATACCCGAAAATTATTATAGGTGTTAACATGTTTCATTTATTTAAATTAATTAATTCAATAGATAATGATGATACACTAACTATTTATATAGAAGAAGAAGATTATAGTGAAGGTATTGTTGAATATTTGGGTTTAAAATTTGAAAATGGCGATATTAAACAATCAAAAATACAGAAATTAAAACTAATTGAACCAGATGAAGAAGAATTAGATATGCCATCAGTTAAATTTTCTTCTGTTATTAATTTACCTTCATGTGATTTTCAAAAAATTATTCGTGATTTAAGTAATATTTCCGAAAGACTAGAAATTAAATCAATCGGAAATGAACTTATTTTTTCATGTAATGGTCCATTTGCAAGTTGTAAAATTAGAAGATGTGAAAGTGATGGAATAACTGAATTTATAAAAAAAAATGAAGAATCAACAGTAATTCAAGGTGAATTTTCTCTTAAAAATTTAGGTTATTTTATTAAATGTACAAATCTTTGTAATAATATTGAGATGTATTTAGAAAATGATTTACCACTTGTTGTAAAATATAGCGTTGCATCATTAGGAGAGATAAAACTTTGTTTAGCACCTCTTCCTAGTTCTTAAAATATAGATTTTTTTACAACAAAAAAAATATAATCTTTTACTTTAAATGCACTATAACCGAAAAAACTTCCTAACATTGCACCCATTATTATTTGTTGAACAGTATGACATTTAAATATCCATCTACTTACCATAACACCTAATCCCCATATGGTAATATAAGATATTTTTACTAGATTAGAAATATTATTGCCATTATTTAAAAGTTTTAAAATTAAAAATGTAGAAAAAAGAGCCGCGTTTTGAGAATGTCCTGACGGCATTCCATATGAGGTTAGTTTTTTCTTTTGTTTTTTAGATAAAAATAAACCACATTGTTTTGCTCCATAAGGTCTAGCACCTCTTCCTAAAAATGGTATGTTATCTCCAAAAATAGGTCTAAAAAAATTATATTTTAAATTATAATTAATTCCTTCCCCAATCCATAATGCAAAGAAAAGATATAAGTAATCGAAATCACTTGTCATAATATAAAGTAAAAGTGTTGAGTACATCATTATAATAGGATATGCTCTTAAAATTCCTTCTATTGTAGATTTTATAGTCATTTAATATACGACTATAAAATTTTTATTTTTTAATGCTTATGTTTTTTAAATAAACATCCTGAAATTTCCATATTTTTTACAGGGGTTAACTCTTTAGGATTTTGAAATTCTAAATTTTGTAACCAAATTTTTATAATACAAAAAGATTTTTTTGGAGATATAGTAATACCTGATATTTTTTCTTGTAAACGATGATTGTTTGATAATGTTTCACCTGTTAAAAGATATGATAAATTTGTCCATGATTTATAAACATCATTATTATTTACTTTAAATGAAAAACATCCACCATTTACATTTTTTGGATCTTCCCATGTTGGATTTATGCCCTTACGCATTAAAAATAACATGCAATTTTTTACCATCTGTGAAGGAACTGAATTCATACAAGAAATAACTTTTTCGACGGAATGTAATTCAACTATTTTATTATAACTTCTTAGACTCCAATCGGTGTCATGTGGTAAATGAGCCCATAAAACCCATTTATCATAAAGAAGGTGTTCTTGTTGTTGTGTTTCTTCACTGAGCACTGGTTCAACATTAGAGATTGATACCATTATAAATACTATTCTATAGTTTTTTTTAAATAAGTTTTAATTTTGTTTTATTTCATAACCTTTATCATTGAGTATACAAAAATCTTTATTTGACAAATTAAATATAGAAATCTGCGAGTCTATTATTTGTAAAGTATAATCCTCGCTGGGATTTTCATTAAAATATGTTTTTATAAACCATTGTATAAATTTTTCATCTAAAATCATATTATTTTCAATATAAAATTGTTGTAATTTATTATGTATTTCTATTTTTTCGACTGGACTTTCTTTATTTTTGGAAACACAATATTCTACTTGCAAAAAAGGTTTTTCAACAACCTTAAATAATTTTAATGAATCTTTATCATTTATTTCATCTTTATTTAAAATACGTTTCCACAAATCATTATTTGATTTATTAACTTTTTTAACAAACATTATATCAAAATTTGTTTGTTCTATATAATATTTTTTTTTCATTAAATCGTTAAAATTACACTGAAATGTTGAATCTTCATTAAAATTATATCCAATAAAAAAATAAGATTCTATTTCATCATCATTTGATGTAGTTTTATCTATTTTTTTATTTATTTTTTTAGAATTAACATCATTTTCTAAAAATTTTTTCATTTCTATGTTAGCCTTATGGTAATACTTTACAGTATTCCATGTTATTTTACCTGAAAGTTCATCAAATTTTTTTTTATCGTAGCAATATAAAAATCCTGCACCCACCACACTTAAGGATGCAACATAAGTAAGAAAAACGAACATTCCATACATATATATAAATAAATAGTATTATTATTTCTTAATATTATTTATTTTAAATTAAATTATTGCCACCATCCTTTTACAACACGATTTTTACAAACATCCAATGTTTCATTAATTTGACAAACTCTTTCTCTATAATTTTTTTTAAATAAATTTTTTTTATTATTATTAAATTTACTCATTAATTCATCTAAAATGTCTTGAAAACATTCTTCTATTTTTAATTGTTTTAAATCTTTTTTAACACTATTTAGATTATTTAAACATCTTGTTGACTTATTTTTAAACCAACTAGCCATATCTTGTTCCCCCATTCCATACAACATATTAGTTATATCATCAACAAATAATTTATATTTTGTTTCGTTAATAGCATTTTCATTATTATATTCTGCTGCTCCACTTGTATCATCATTTTTAGATTTTCCTTGAATTTTTGTTGACACATCATTTTCTTTTGTACTATAAAATAAAAAAGATTTTTCTAAAATTTTTTTATCATTTTCTTTTTTATCTCCTAAACTTTCTACTTCATCGCTTGTGATAGAACCTCCCCCACCTGATTCTGCATTGCCTTTTAAATATTTGTTATAATAATCTAAAATTTTATCTTTTTCCATTTCCGACTCATCTTCTGAACAATCTTCGTTGTCATTATCTGTTCTACTATCGCATTTTTTCCCATGACTATGATGTTTGTGATTACCTTGTTTATTTAATTTTATTTTTCCTGTAGATGGGTCTAATCCAAACATAAGAAGTAAAATACTAACTACTAAAGTCATTAAGATAAATGGAATAAAAACTATTAACCATGAAATTATTCCTAAACCACTTTGACATAAATAATTTAATAATATTGTAAATATTATTGCTACCCAAATCTTAATTAAAGCAGTATTATATAATCCTTTTACTGTATCAATTACTACTTGTGTAATTGAAAATAATAAATATATTAGTGCTGGTGGACATAAATCTGTAAATACCATTTAATCTTATAATATAATGACATAAAAAACATAATTAAAAATATATTTTAGCCTTTTCATTATTAAATTTACCCATTATTATTAAATCACCTTCATCGTCTTCAACTATTTCACCTTCTTTATCACATTTATAAATTGTACCATTTCTCAGGTCATCTGTTAAATATTTTATTTCATTAATTACTACTTCTTCTAATTCCAATTCTTCTTCAGAATCTTCTTCATCTTCATCTTCTTCATCTTCTTCTACGACTTCTTCATCTTCTTCTACGACTTCTTCTTCATCTTCATCTTCTTCATCTTCTTCTACGACTTCTTCTTCATCTTCTTCTACATCTTCATCTTCTTCTACTACTTCTTCTACGACTTCTTCATCTTCTTCTACTACTTCTTCTACTACTTCTTCATCTTCTTCTACATCTTCATCTTCTTCTTCATCTTCTTCATCTTCATCACTTGCAGTATCAATAGTAGCATATTCACCTGCCTCTTGTGCTTTTATTACGGAAATTCCATAGTGGTTTTTATTATCTTCTTTAACTTCAGGATTTTCACAACTATTATTTTTAAATTTATCGGTGACAGACCAATCTAAAAAATCATACGCATCTCTTACTTCTTGAGGTGCATACTTAGAAAGAGATACCCATACAATAGGTGCTTTTTGAATTGGAGGGAAAATATTACCTGCATCATATTGTTTATAAGGAAGTGAATCAGGTGGGAACGGGTTTACATCTACTTCATCTTCATCTTCATTCTCATTTTGGTTATATTCATAGTCATCATCATCGTCAATATCATAATCATCATCGTTATCATCGTCTAACATAGAAAACATATTAATACTTTCTAAGGGTCTAGGATTATTATTTATTTTTTTATTTTTAATAAAAGTATTATTTAATTCTTGTAAATTAATAACATTAGAAGTTATTGTTTCTAATTCTTTGACTTCCAATTTTATAGAATTTATTCCATTTAACTTTTCTTGAAGTTCATTAATTAATGTTTGTTGTTCTTCTATTTTTTTTTGTAATGAATAAATTTTAATATTTTTAGTACAATTAACTTCTATTAATTTTTCTTCTAATTCTTTAACTTTATTGGTTAACTGTTTTGTTAATGGAAAATTTAGTAAAACATCATTTGCGTTACTATTTTTATCAAATACTGGATTCAATATTTTAAATAAATTTTTCTTTAATACACTACACAATTCATCAGACATGTTATCTATAATAGATGCTTCTTCCATGATATAAATAATTATACATGATACGTTTAATTAGATTTTTTAAAATGTTTATTTTAGTTAAATATGGCATCTAAAAATGACATTATAAAACTGGTCGTATCACAAACAAACTATACAAATAAGGAGGCTGAAAAGAAATTACAAGAACATGATTACAACTATGTAATGGTTGTAAAAGAATACTTAAATCCATCAATAAATAAAACTGAAAAAAGAGAACCTGAAAAAAATAGGAGTTTAAATGAACAAATGATGGATGAAATAAGAGGATTTATGGACATCGCAAATAGAGAATATTTAATTAGAAAAGAACAAGAAAAAAAAAATAAACTAATACAACAACAAATGTATGAACAATATTTACAACAAATAAAAGAAAAAGAAATAGAAAAAAAAGAAATAGAAAAAAAAGAAATAGAAAAAAAAGAA
>Ga0055584_100005525_pt1 | contig 12389 bp, 9 predicted proteins | sample OSDHelmetaG_FD_58716 | JGI IMG/M metagenome (GOLD analysis project Ga0055584, IMG submission 58716) | Pelagic marine sediment microbial communities from the LTER site Helgoland, North Sea, for post-phytoplankton bloom and carbon turnover... | ecosystem: Environmental > Aquatic > Marine >... | reverse complement strand
GTGACTTTTAGTATCAATCAATCTGATGCTGTAACATCGGTTTCTGAGAGTTTAAAACAAGACACCATAAACTATTTTGACATCAAAAAAGACATAGAAGTAATTCCGAATTTTATTGATGTTAAGAAATACGAAACTCATTATACCGATTGCCAAAGAGAAATGATGGCTCAAAGGGAAGAGAAAATCATTACCCATATAAGTAATTTTAGAAAAGTCAAGCAAATTCCTGATGTCATACAGATATTTTATAATATTCAGAAAGTCATTCCTTCAAAATTAATGATGGTAGGAGAAGGACCAGAAAAAGAGCCTGCAGAGCAACTGTGCCAAAAACTAGGCATAGAAGACAAAGTCGTCTTTTTTGGAAATAGTAATGAAGTAGATAAGATATTATGTTTTAGTGATCTTTTCTTATTGCCTTCTATAACCGAGAGTTTTGGCTTAGCAGCATTAGAAGCTATGGTGTCTGGAGTACCCGTTATTTCGAGTAATACAGGAGGAATTCCTGAAGTGAATATACATGGGGTAACAGGCTTTTTGAGTGATGTTAATGATGTAGCGGATATGACTAAAAATGCTATTTATATCTTAGAAGATGAACAACGGTTAACGGTATTTAAAAAGGCAGCAAAACAAGAAGCTCAAAAGTTTGATATCCATCAAATTGTTCCAAAATACGAGACATTGTATAAAAAGACACTTCAAAAATGTCAAATCATTTAACAATAAAAGAAAAGCCTTCTATATTTAGAAGGCTTTTTTATTCATAAAGGAGATTTATAATGTTTATTTAGAATTGATAACGAATACCTAAGGCAATATCAAAATCTAAATCATCATTAAAATCGCCAAATCCAATTTCAGGTCTGAAATCCAAAGACAATAGCAAAGGAATATCAAAATCATATTCAATACCAACGTTTCCGGCTAAAAAGACAAAGGTTTCATTAGAATCATAAGCAGGAGTGTCAATATCATAAGAACCAAATCCTCCTCCAGCACCAGCATACCAATTGAAATTACCATCAAGATACCAAACCCATTGATGCAAACCAGTAAGCTTAAAACCATCATAATCTTTTCCATCACGCCATCCGAGGTCGGCTTCCAATCGAGTCTCACTGGTTAAAGCTCTTTGATAGGAAATTTCAGCGCCAAAACCATCATTATCACCAAAACGTAAACCAATAGCATTGGTTGAGATGTCTTGGGCAAGAGCGATGGAAGTGAAGCCGAATAAGGCGATTGCTGCAAAAAATAATTTCTTCATAAATCAAATTTTAGTTAAAAAAGTTAATACAAAAATAGTTGAGTTGGTTGGCTTAGGCTTAAATTAAAACGCAAATATTCTGTTAAAATTGAATATATAATTACTTTTAAAAAAAATTACACAATTTACATACGAAGATCAAATGGGTTTGGACGTTTTACAATTAAAAAAACAAGGTTTTAAGGGAGAAATATTTTCTGATAATCTTTCAAGAAAACTCTATGCAACTGATGCTTCAGTATATAGGATGTTGCCTGAGGCAGTGGCTTATCCTATTGATGAGGAAGATATAAAATTGCTGATAGATTTTGCCAAAACACACAATACGTCATTAATTCCTAGAGCCGCAGGAACATCTCTTGCTGGGCAATGTGTAGGAAAGGGGATTGTTGTAGATGTTTCAAAACATTTCAATGCGATTATAGCTTTAGATGAAGCAAGAAAAACAGTAACTGTTCAAGCGGGAGTAGTACGCGATCAGCTCAATAATTATTTAAAACCATTTGGGCTTTTTTTCGGTCCTAATACATCTACCAGTAATCGCTGTATGATTGGAGGTATGGTAGGTAATAATTCTTCTGGCACAACATCCATACAATATGGTGTAACCAGAGATAAGGTAGTAGCATTAAAAACCATTTTGAGTGATGGTAGTGAGGTAGTGTTTAAAGAATTGTCTGTTGATGAATTTCAAGAGAAGACCCAATCTAATACTTTAGAAGGTCATATATATAAGAGGCTCTATCAATTATTAAGCCCGAAAGGAGTACAAGAAACCATAAAAAAAGAATTTCCTAAGCCGGAAATTCACAGAAGAAATACGGGATATGCAGTAGATACATTATTACAATCTAATGTGTTTTCCAATCATAAAGACGGTATAAACGTATGTAAATTGTTGACAGGTAGTGAGGGGACTTTAGCGTTTACTACCGAAATTACTTTGCAATTGGACGATTTACCACCCCAACATAGTGCAATGGTAGCCTGTCATTTTCATACGATTTCAGATTGTTTGAATGCCGTTCAAACAGTAATGAGACATAGTTTGCACACCTGCGAGATGATGGATAAGACCATTCTTGATTTAACGAAGTATAACAAAACTCAGCAACGCAATAGGCAATTTGTAGTGGGAGACCCACAAGCTATTTTGATGTGTGAATTGAAAGCAGACACCCCACAAGATTTAAACGAAAAGGTAGAACGTTTGATATCGAGTGTAAAACGTAGTACCCGTAGTTATGCCAATATTGTGCTGGAAGGAGCTTCCATAGACAAGGCCATGGAATTGCGAAAAGCAGGTTTGGGGTTACTGGGAAATATGATAGGGGATAAAAAATCTGTAGCTTGTATAGAAGATACAGCTGTTGCTTTGCCAGATTTAGCAGATTTTATTAAGGAATTTACAACAATTATGGAGTCTTATCAGCAAAAGGCTGTTTATTATGCTCATGCTGGTGCTGGAGAATTGCATTTACGTCCTATTTTAAATTTAAAATCTTCCAAGGAGGTTGAGTTGTTTAGAACCATAACCACCGAAGTCGCAAAACTCGTAAAGCGTTTTGGGGGCTCTATGAGTGGAGAACATGGAGATGGTATTGTGAGAGCTGAATTTATTCCACTTCTTATCGGTAAAGATAACTATGAATTGCTCAAACAAATAAAAACAACCTTTGACCCTAACAATATATTTAATCCAGGAAAAATCGTAGATGCTTTTTCTATGGACAAAAATTTGCGTTATCAACCTGATAGAGAAGAACCCGAGATATCAACACTAATGGATTTCTCTGCTTCAAAAGGTATTTTAAGAGAAGCAGAGAAGTGTAATGGTTCTGGAGACTGTAGAAAGCTACCAGAATTTGGAGGTACGATGTGTCCTAGTTTTAGAGCTACAAGAAATGAAAAAGACTCAACAAGAGGACGAGCCAATGCCTTGAGAGAAGTGCTTACCAATTCAACTAATGAAAATAGATTTGATAGCAAAGAATTGCAAGAGGTTTTTAAATTATGCTTAAGCTGTAAAGCATGTAAAACAGAATGTCCAAGTAGTGTTGACGTAGCTGCTTTAAAAGCAGAGTTTCAATATCAATATCAAAAATCACATGGAAGTTCGTGGAGATCAAAAGTCTTTGCTTACAATCAGAAGTTAAACCATTGGGGAAGTCGGTTTGCTACGATTTCAAATATGATGTTTTCCAATCCCATAACATCAAGATTTATAAAAATAAGCTTGGGGATTGCAACACAGCGCAGTTTGCCAAAATTGTCAAAAACAACCTTGAGCCAATGGATAAAACAGCATAAATCAAAAGATAGTCAGAGTCACATCAAAACGGTTTATCTTTTTGTTGACGAGTTCAGTGATTATTTAGACGCTCATATTGGTCAAGATGTTGTTACGGTATTGGAAGCTTTAAACTACAAGGTAAAGTATGTCGCACACCAACCATCGGGAAGAGCTTTGATTTCTAAAGGATTTCTGAAAGAAGCTAAGGATATGGCAGAAATCAATGTATCTGTTTTCAAAAGATTGATATCCGAACAGACCCCATTGATAGGGATAGAACCTTCGGCCATTTATACTTTTAAGGACGAATATCCAAAATTGGTTAGCGATAAAGATGCAGCCACAAAAATAGCCAAGCATACCTATTTGATTGAAGAATTTTTAAACCAAGAAATTCAATTGGGACATATAAAACCCGATCAATTCACCACAGCACACAAAACAATCAAAATACATGGTCATTGCTACCAAAAATCTTTAGGGAATGTAGTAGATACTTTTAATATTTTAAATTTACCTCAAAACTATAAAGTAACGTTAATACCCAGCGGTTGTTGTGGTATGGCAGGAAGTTTTGGTTATGAAAAAGAGCATTATGAACTTAGTATGACTATAGGGGAACAAACTTTGTTTCCTGCAATTAGAAAGGCCTCAAGTGAGGTAGAAATCGCCGCTAATGGAACGAGTTGTAGACATCAAATTTTGGATGGCACACAAAGATTGGCCAAGCATCCTATCAGCATTTTGAAAGAGGCTTTAGTTTGATTTTTTACTTACTATAGTTATAGCAGCGATAAGGTCTTTGATTTCCATATTTTTTACATCTTCATCTGCAAAAAATGCCGAAAGCTTGTCCTTGTTGTAATTGTAGATTTTCCAACGTTTAAATTGATATTCAAGAGCGGTAAAGTTTTCTACCCAATCTCCAGAGTTTAAATAGATGGTATTTCCTAGTTTATTTTCTCTGAAGAGCATTTTAGGTTGGTGGATATGACCACAAATCACATAGTCATATCCATTTTCTATAGCCAAATCAGAAGCCACTTTTTCAAAATCGTGTATGTATTTTACTGCGCTTTTCACACTGTTTTTTATGCGTTTTGAAAAGGAATATTTTTCTTTACCCATACGTTCCAAAACCCAGTTCACCAATCGATTTAATACAATCAACATATCATATCCATAGCCACCTAATTTGGCTAACCATTTGGCATTTTGTATAGATACATCAAATACATCACCATGAAATACCCAAGCTTTCTTGCCGTCTAAATCCAATATTTTTTTGTTGACTATAGAGATGTTACCAATGGTAGTGTCTGCAAAACGACGTAGCATTTCATCATGATTGCCAGTGATGTAGATAACTTCAACACCTTCTGAAGCAAAATCCATAATTTTCTTGATCACCCGTAAATGTGATTTTGGAAAATACCGTTTGCTAAATTGCCAAATGTCAATGATATCACCATTCAAAATTAAGGTTTTGGGCTCGATGCTGTTTAGGTAAGTAAGGAGCTGCTGGGCGTGACAAGCATAGGTGCCCAAATGAACATCGGAGATAACGACTATTTCAACTTTGCGTTTTAGTTTCAATTGAAAAAGGTTTTTACAAAGTTTCGTTTTATTATTTGAATTAATATTATCTCATAATTAATTATGTATGAGTATTTTGTTATTAGATTGTAAAACTATGATTAAGTAACGTTTTTCGTTGATGAAAAGCTATTTGAAAGGCTTGGTAAAGAGTAAGAAAATAGCACAAATTGTGACTAATAAGCATTTTGTCTTGGATAGCTAAACATGGTTTTACTCTTAAAAAAATTGAAGGTCTATTACGATATTAACTCATAGTCTTTCATCTATCATATAAAAATCCATTTTTGTTTCTCTAATAATAAATTTACATTAGCAAGAAATTAAAGACTATGACAGGAAATTCCTTTGGAAATATATTTAGACTTACCACTTTTGGGGAGTCTCACGGGTCTGCAATTGGTGGAGTAATAGACGGTTGCCCTTCAGGATTATCTCTTGATATAGATGCCATCCAATACGAACTCAATAGAAGAAGACCAGGGCAATCAAGTATAGTAACTCAACGTAAAGAGCCAGATACGGTAGAATTTTTATCAGGTATTTTTGAAGGAAAGACTACAGGAACGCCAATTGGGTTTATTATCAAAAACACCAATCAAAAATCCAAAGACTACAGTCATATAAAGGATGTTTTTAGACCAAGTCACGCCGATTTTACCTATCATAAAAAGTACGGACATCGAGACTATCGTGGTGGAGGTAGAAGTTCAGCTCGAGAAACAGCCTGTAGAGTAGTAGCTGGAGCTATAGCTAAGCAATTACTCAACACAATTTCAATCCATGCCTACACCTCTTCAATAGGAGATATATACCTTGAAAAGCCATATCAAGCTCTTGATTTCTCAAAAATAGAAACTAATCCTGTGCGTTGCCCAGATGATACTGTAGCACAAACGATGATAGAATACATAAAAGATATTCGCAAAGAAGGTGATACCATAGGCGGAACTGTAACTTGTGTGCTCAAAAATGTCCCTGTGGGATTAGGACAACCTGTGTTTGATAAGTTGCACGCCCAACTTGGCAAAGCTATGTTGTCTATCAATGCCGTAAAAGGGTTTGAATACGGAAGTGGATTTTGTGGAACAAAAATGAAAGGCAGCAAACACAACGATAGTTTCAATCCAGATGGGACAACAAAAACTAATCTTTCAGGAGGAATTCAAGGCGGAATCAGCAATGGAATGGATATTTACTTTAGAGTAGCCTTTAAACCCGTAGCGACAATCATGAAAGATCAACAATCTATCAATACTCAAGGTGAAATAACTACAGTGCAAGGCAAAGGCAGACACGATCCATGTGTCGTGCCCAGAGCCGTACCCATAGTCGAAGCTATGGCTGCTTTGGTGCTCGCAGACTTCTATTTACAAAACAAAATGTATAATTAGAAGCTGTTTCCTGCTTTAGGCTATATCTTTTTTGTCCTAAATGGAACAAAAAAGGATGCCGTCTCAATCAGGGCTAAAACAAAACAAAACGAAATTACCAACAATGAAAAAATTCGCATTACACTGGCAAATATTATTAGGAATGTTCTTAGGAGTGCTCTTTGCTCTCATAATGTCAAACTTTGAATGGGGTAGCACCTTTGTAACCAATTGGATAAAACCCTTTGGTACAATTTTTATCAATCTACTCAAACTCATAGCAGTTCCTTTGATTTTGGCATCACTAATTAAAGGAGTATCAGACTTAAAAGACATCTCTAAACTCTCCAAAATGGGAGGTAGAACTATTGCAATCTATCTCACCACTACGGTCATTGCCGTGTCTATAGGTCTGACTATCGTTAATATCATAAAACCAGGAAAAACCATTACCGAATCTACCAGGATAGAATTGGTAGAAAGCTATAAAAGTGATGCAGATAGTAAGATTGCTGCCGCCGAAGCTCAAAAACAAGCAGGCCCCTTAAAAGCTCTTGAGGATTTAGTTCCTAGTAACATTTTTAAAGCCGCAAGTGATAATGGTAATATGTTACAAGTCATAGTTTTTGCTATCTTTTTTGGAATAGGATTGATTCTAATTCCAGAAGACAAGGCAAAACCCGTTAAACAATTTTTTGATGGATTTAATGAAGTTATCCTAAAACTCATAGATCTAATCATGCTTGGTGCGCCTTATGGAGTTTTTGCCTTGTTGGCTGCCTTGGTTGTAGAAGCGCCAACTGCCGATTTGTTCAAAGCCTTGGCATGGTATGCCTTATGTGTGATTTTAGGCTTACTCTTAATGATAGGTGTCTATATCTTGATGGTTTGGATTTTTACCAAACGTAGTCCATCATTTTTCATTAATGGGATATCACCAGCACAACTTCTGGCATTTTCAACTAGTAGTAGTGCTGCAACACTACCAGTAACAATGGAACGAGTAGAAGAACACTTGGGTGTAGAGGAAGAGGTTACAAGTTTTGTATTACCTATAGGAGCAACCATAAACATGGATGGAACTAGCTTGTATCAAGCCGTAGCAGCAGTATTTATAGCACAAGCTTTTGGTATGGATTTAAGTTTGGGTGTTCAATTAGGAATCATTGTTACAGCAACATTGGCCTCCATAGGTAGTGCTGCAGTACCTGGAGCTGGTATGGTAATGTTGGTTATAGTATTGGCTCAAGCAGGAATACCAGAAGCTGGATTAGCTTTGATTTTTGCCGTAGATAGACCCTTAGATATGTGTCGAACAACTGTGAATGTTACCGGAGATGCTGCTGTTTCTATGTTAGTAGCTAAATCCGTTAACAAACTTGGTAAACCTAAAGTCAAAAATTGGGATGATAATTATAAAAAAGATAAATAATATTCTATCTTTAATATTTAAAGATATCAATTTCACTAACTTATAAATATGAATATATGTTTTTTAATGTATCCATGGGACAATATCGACCCTGAAAATGATACTAGTTTGGCGTTGATAAAAGAATGTGCAAGACGAGGTCATGGCGTTGCAATGTGTACTCCTGCCAACTTAACAATTAGAAATAGTGTAACCAGTGCATTTTGTAATGTCATTAATAGAATGGATAAGGTCCCAGGATCTTTAAAAGCATTTTATAATAAAGTTACCTTAAGAGAAGAAATGTTGCCTTTGGCGGGGTTTGATTGTATTTTCTTTAGAGCCAATCCTCCTTTAGACCCCTTAATGCTAAATTTTCTCGATTCTGTAAAAGATGATGTGTTTATTGTGAATTCCGTTAGTGGAATGCGAGAAGCAAACAATAAACTATATACAGCTGCTTTTGGAGATATACACAGCAATATCATCCCTAATACTCATGTTTCTAAAAATAAAAAATACTTGGCGCAGCAAATCAAGGAATCTAAGTCTGATAGAATGATCTTGAAACCACTAAATGGATATGGAGGCTCAGGGGTTATTCTTATTGAAAAGACAGCCATGAGTAATATTAATTCTTTATTGGACTTTTATATTACCAATCCAGATGGTAGTTCAAATTATGTCATTCTTCAAGATTATATAGAAGGTGCAGAACATGGAGATATTAGAATTTTAATGCTCAATGGAGAACCTATAGGTGCTATGAGACGTGTACCAGGAAATGATGACCATCGTTCCAATGTATCGGCTGGAGGTAGTGTTCAAAAACATACTTTGACCAAAGAAGAAAAAGCTCTGTGTAAACAAATTGGTCCAAAATTGGTTAAAGATGGACTCTATTTTGTTGGTATTGATGTTATCGGAGGTAAACTCGTTGAGGTCAATGTTATGTCTCCTGGAGGAATTACATACATCAACAAAGTTTACAAACCTAAAACCAAAATAGAAGTAAAGGTTATTGATTTTATTGAAAGCAAAGTTTTAGATAAACTTCAAGCTTTTGATAGAAGAGTACGCTTGAGAAAAACGGTTGATGAAGCATAAAACTATTATAATATGATACAAGTTCCTAATGCTTTGGTATCTACAGAATGGCTGTATGATTATTTGGAAGCTGAACATCTTATTGTCTTAAATGCGACAATAGGGAAGGTGACAGGCACTCAGGAAGAGTCTGTACCCATTCAAATTCCTACAGCACGTTTTTTTGATATAAAACATAAATTTAGTGTTCAGGGAGCAAAATTCCCCAATACTTTTCCGTCAGAAGAGCAATTTGTAGAACAAGCACGACTTTTAGGAATTAATAAAAATAGTGCCATCGTTGTATATGATGAAAAGGGTATTTATTCCAGCGCACGTGCATGGTGGATGTTTAAAGTATTTGGACATAATAATGTAGCGGTGTTGGATGGAGGGCTCCCAGAATGGATTAAGAAAGGCTATAAGACCGAAAAAAAGCAAGAGCTTGAATATCCCATAGGAGATTTTGTGGCCAATTATCAAAAAGGAATGATGATGTTTTTTGATGATATGCAAAAGGTTGTTAAAGATAAAACCCACAATATTGTAGATGCACGTTCAGAATCCCGTTTTTATGGTCAATTACAAGAACCTAGAGAGGGATTAAGATCTGGGCATATCCCCAATTCGTCGTGCCTTCCTTTTGTTTCTTTACAACAAAACGGAGTCTTTAAAGAAAAAGAAGAAATCAAAAAATTGTTTTTTAAACTTTTGAATAAAGAGAAACAAACAGTTTTTTCTTGTGGCTCCGGAATAACAGCCTGTGTCTTGGCTTTGGGAGCAGAGATTGTGGGAATTGAAAATATTAGCGTATATGATGGCTCTTGGACTGAATGGGGAACTTTAACTAATCCTTAATTATGCAAAAATTATCTTTAGAACAAATTCTTTCTAAAATAGAAAAGGAAGAACCTTTTCACGCGGTCATAGATGATTATTCTTTTACTTTAAAAATAGAACGTTATGTGCATTATGTCTGTGCAGCGATACATGATGGACATCAATTTAGAAAAGAACTTTGGCCCAACTGTCTGCATTCGGAATACGATAGATGGTATGAAGAAGACCCAGAAACAAAATCTATGGTGAAGTCACAACCTATCCTCATTTCGGGTTGTGATTCAAGGTTTGAGTATGATTTGAATAGAGCTCCACAGGCAGCCATCTTTGAAACAGCTTGGGGTAAACAACTATGGAAAGCTCCTTTGACAGAAATACAAAAACAAAAAAGCTTAAATAAACACGCAAATTTTTATAAGATTGTTAAAGCTTTGATTGCTAAGCTTGAAGAAAAATTTGGGATATGTATAGTATATGATATGCATAGTTATAATTGGAAACGCTGGGATAGAGAAGTCCCTACTTGGAATCTAGGAATAAGTAATATAGACAATTCACGCTTTGGCAAAGCTGTAGAACAATGGCGAATAAGCTTATCAGAGATGCATTTGCCTAATGGTATTAAAACCACATCAAAAATTAATGATGTGTTTCAAGGAAATGGATATTTCTTAAAATACATTACCCAAAATTTCAAAAATACTTTAGTCTTAGCTACAGAAATTTCAAAAATATATTGCGATGAATATCAGCAGATTGTTTATCCTGAAGTTGTTTCTGCCGTTGAAGAAGCATTGAAAACAAAGTTGCCCGAACATGCAGCATGGTTTTATAAACAATATAAAAATTGATGATGAATCAGGTTTTACACAAAAACGCTCAAGACTTGTTTGAGATTGATGCCAATTTGAATAGGCTAGTCAAAAAAATAGAACTTCTTGATTATATAAATCCATTAAATATTGAAAGCGAAAAGAAAAAATTTTTCGCGGCAAAATTTAATTACAAACCAGAGTTTAAATACAGAAAGCTGAAGTTTAATGGATACAAGTTGCATCGTTTGTTTTTTTCACAACGTTTGGAACGTATAGAAAATGAAGAAGTAAGACAACTTTATGAAGATATTATTTATGAATATTCTGGGTTAATAGAGTGTATAGAAACCATTGGAATGGGGCGAAAATTCTATTTCAATAGTTTAAAAAGTTTTGGAACTCCAACTGAAAAGGATGTGGATAATGCCAAATTTATCTTAAGATTTGATGAAAAAGATTTTTCACAACATCACGATATGAAGGCAAGGTATTCAGCAGAAGATGCTAAAGCGTATTTTGAAACATTTTCTCAACGGTATAATTTTGACTTTAATATCAAATTTTCTACCAATATTTCTGCGGCGGCTATGGTGCAGAACAGTTCTAAAACTTTAATTCTCAAAAAAAATTATAGCTTTAGTAAAAACCAATTAAAAGTATTGGCAAATCATGAGATTGGAGTACACTTGGTAACCACTTTTAATGGGTTTGATCAACCGTTGAAAATTTTTTCAAACGGATTGCCTAATAATGTTGAAACTCAAGAAGGCTTGGCCGTTTTTTCTGAATATATGTCCAATTGTTTGACTTTGTCAAGGTTAAAAGAATTAGCATATAGAACCATAGCTGTGGATAGCTTGACCAAAGGCTACAATTTTTTAGATACCTTTGATTTGCTTTACAATCAGTATAAACTTGATAAAGAAAAGGCATTTTCAATAACCTTACGGGTTCATAGAGGAGGTGGATTTACTAAAGATTATCTTTATTTGAGTGGGTTGAGAAATATCTACCAGTATACCAAAACTGGAAATGATTTGGATGTGTTACTCACAGGAAAAGTGTCTATAGAATATATAAATGTGATAAAAAAACTTCAGCAAATGGGCTTGGCAAAACCATCAAAATACGTTACTGATGTTTTTTTAAAGACAGATGAGGTTAGTAAGGACTTGGATTTTATTTTAAGCGGATTAAAATAAGTCCCAAAACAAGAAGAGCCCTATTGAATTGTGTTACAACATTCATAAAAAGGCAGACAAACTTCTTATGAAAGCTTAAGTCTTTCCCACCTAATGGAAGATGGGCTCAAACTGGTTCGACTTGTATTGAGACTGTCTTTTTTATTGACAGGTTAAATTTAGCTTTAATATAGTTGTTAAAAGATATTTTAAGTGTTTTTTAACGGCATTATTTTTTTGATTTAGAAACTTTACACCGTTTCGCCTTACGTAGTTTGTAGAGTTTTTAGGACGCTTTATTAACTTAAACTGTTAAAAACTACATTATATCGAGTTTTTTTAAATATAGACAAAGACTCTCTTAATTTTGTATCCGGAAATAATAGGCTACTAATCAGTCTTTTATATGTCATAAAGTGATTTTAAAGTTAAATTAGTTTTTTGTTAGTTGTTAATTGTTAAAAAAAAGCCCACTACAGTGGGCTTTTTATATGAATTTATCCATCCATTTAGGGTCAGGA
>Ga0055584_100005524_pt1 | contig 12389 bp, 12 predicted proteins | sample OSDHelmetaG_FD_58716 | JGI IMG/M metagenome (GOLD analysis project Ga0055584, IMG submission 58716) | Pelagic marine sediment microbial communities from the LTER site Helgoland, North Sea, for post-phytoplankton bloom and carbon turnover... | ecosystem: Environmental > Aquatic > Marine >... | reverse complement strand
GAGCCAGAGCCTCTGTTAATCAAAACGCTCAGCTGTTCCAATTTATATGACGACGGACACGTAGACATACCTCGGTAAGATACCCCCGGTGGTATGAAGAGGGCTTTGCCGACTATTTGTCTACCTATCACTATGAAGGGAATGAAGTAGAACTGGGCAGGCCTCACGACGGTCGCCTGCAAAATATGTCGTTCTTGAATTGGCTGTCGGGCGAGGCATTGATTGGCGAGAAACCAGAAAAAATAAAGGGTCGGGGCTTTGAGTTTTATGCGCAGTCGTGGCTTTTGGTGCACATGCTGCACAAACCGCCTTATGCAGAGAATTTGCCGTCATATTTGCAGCGTTGGAACCAAGGAGAACATGGCTTCGAAGTATTTGAGGAAGAATTTGGTTTTCCCGTTTCTCGATTGAAGAAGCGGTTGCAAAAATATTGGGTCAGCAACTCATATTCTGGGGTGACTTTAACCTTTGATAAGCCTTATGTACCAAGCGCGCCAACAGAAGCACCGCTTGCGGAGGCGGAAATCGCAAGCCGCCTGGGTACTTTCTTGACGGGACAGAACGACGAGTTAGCAGCCATTCAATTCGAACGAACGTTAGAGCTTCAGCCTGATATGGATAAGGCAAAAATGGGGCTGGCAATGGTGGCGGTATCTGAGCATCAACCAGAAAAAGCAAGAAGGCTGCTGTCGACGATAGAGCCCTCTGACGGGTTGAAGTCACAATACCTTGTGGCGGAAGGAGAACGATTCCTCGACCTTGCAACTGCACATTATGGTGCCGACCGTGCTGAATGGAACCGATACAGAACGGCAGCCCTGGCTAAATATACCGATGCCTTGATGCTGGATAAGAACCTGTTGACCGCGTGGTACGGTTTGGCCCTCAGCTGTGTCGGCGACGCAGATCGCATGGAACAGGCACGCGTTGCCTTTGATGAGCTACACTACTCTCTTCCCTCTAGCGCGATAGGCATCTGGCTCTACGCATGGCATAGCCTGGATATGGGAGACTTAGCGACCGCCAGCAGCCTGTTGGAAAAGCTAACTGCCATGAAGTTAACGGACAAAATGTCGAAAAGGGCTGAACGCCTTAAGCTTGGCATTCAGAATTATTCTGCAGGCGATAGCGCGCGTGCGGAAAAGGTGCTGTGGGAATTTTTAGCCGAGCATCGGGAAAAGCACTTGGCGGGTGAAGATGACTAGGGGCAGTGGGGTTAAAGTTGTTTGATTTATCGAATTACTCTGACCCCATTCCTTCCCAGATTCGTTTGCGGCAGTCAGTTATTCGGAAGTCGTCCGTTTCCACGGCATTCTTCCAAACAATCATGAACCCTCACAATTTCCTCAACTATTGGAGATAATTCAAACCTCTCGCCCAAAACGATGAGAGAGGCGGATTTGGGTTCAAATGCTCTAAAGAAGACCGTTGTCACTTGTTCGCTTTCAGAAATTTGTCCTACAAATTTGGGAATGACGTTGCCCACGAACTCATTTGAAAAGTAAGCGTCTAACCTCTCATCGAAGTGTTCCAGTGCGTTTCTTAGCTTTCGGCTATGCAACGCACTACTCTCGTCTATTGCGAAGGCTGATCTTAACTTTTTGGCTCGGCCTTCATGCAGTTTCTTCTTAGAAAACGATGGCCAAAAATATCGTGATAGAGCAGCACCTTGTGTCGCTAAATTTTGTGCTGGGTTTAAGATATAATCAAAGTCGAATTGGTGATGTTCTTCCTCAGTCTCTATGTTGCAATAGGTGTGAACAGCTTGGTTAAGCTGTCCAACATTGTTCAGCGCAGTTGTTGTGATGAAGTGCATGCTTTCAATATAAAAAGCCTCATATGGGGGGAAGATGCCATCGTAGTCACGCACTTGTTTTTCACCGATTTAGTTTCATCTAACCGTACGGTACAAAATCAAGAGTGCCAGAGTAAATTGATCTTTTAGAAAACTACCAGCCAGTCCGGTTCCCCCAAAAGCGGGGACAGTATGGTTTGGGTGGCTCTGCGGTTGGGCTCTCAGGCGACAATAATGTCCCCGGTTTTGGGGGAACTCTTTCTCGGCTTTGGGGTGAACCATACAGTTGAGGGCAAGTCGGTCCTTCTTCCCCACAAAAAAAACGGCCATTCTGTTTTCAGAATGGCCGCTTAATCTCAAGACTGTGTGCGGCGTTTAGTCCTTGTGGCGACCCAGGACCGATACGCTGGCGATGTTCCGGTTGGGGATGCCGCCCAGATTGTGGGTCAGGCCCATGTTGATGTCTTTGATCTGGCGCTCGCCGGCGCGGCCACGCAGTTGCGTGTAGACCTCGTAGGCCATGCGCAGGCCAGAGGCCCCGATGGGGTGGCCGAAGCATTTCAGGCCGCCGTCGATCTGGCAGGGCACGTCGCCGGTGGCGTCGAACTTGCCGTCTAGAATGTCGGTGACGGCTTTGCCTTCTTCAGACAGGCCCAAATCTTCCATCACCACCAGTTCGGTGATCGAGAAGCAATCATGCACTTCGGTCATGCCAATTTCTTTGACAGGGTCTTTGATGCCTGCTTCCTCATAGGCGCGCTGGGCAGCGATGCGGGTTGTCAGCGTATAGCTGCCATCCCATGAATTATGCGACATTTCCACACCGTTGGATGGCGCAAGCTGCATGGCCTTCACGGTAATGGGGTTGTCGTGGCCCATTTCACGGGCAATCTCTGGTGTTGTCACGATGGCGGCGGCAGAGCCGTCGGACACGCCGCAACAATCATACAGGCCCAGCGGGAACGAGATCATGGGCGCGTCCAGGATGGCATCCATTTCAACCGTGCGCTGCAAGTGGGCCTTGGGGCTTTTTACGCCGTTCTGGTGGCTTTTCCAGGACACATGCGCCATGCCGCGCTTGAGGTCTTCCATGGGAATGTCGTGCTTGGCCGCATAGGCAGACGCCAGCTGCGCGAATGAGCCGGGCGCAGTGGAGTTAGGCTGCCACAAATCTTCAAACGTACCCTTGGTGCGTTCAGGCAGGCCGCCATAGCCGGTGTCTTTCAGTTTTTCAACGCCCACGGCCAGGGCAATGTCTGTCGCACCGGCAGCCACGGCATATACCGCGCCGCGCAGGGCTTCGGTGCCGGTGGCGCACAGGTTTTCAACGCGGGTGACGGGGATGTTGGGCAGGCGCAGGGCTTGCGACAACGGCAGGGCCGACTTGCCAACATTTTGTTCGTCAAAGAACACGCCGAGCCAGGCCATGCCAAGGTCGTCCTTGGTGATGCCAGCATCTGCCATGGCTTCTGTATAGCTTTCCATCATCAAATCGTCGGGGCTGGCGTCCCAGCGTTCGCCGAACTTTGAGCAACCCATGCCGATGATTGCGACCTTGTCTTTAATTCCTCGTGCCATCTTCAAACTCTCTTTCAGTCAGTATCATCAGGGTCTTATGAATTGTCAGCGGGTGCTGCTTTCCAGAAATAGCGCCGGAAGCCGCGTTTGTGGTCGAAGTCTTTAATGCGGAAGACCATTTTCAAATCGGTGCCAATTTCCAGCACGCCGGGTTCAAAGTCGGTCATTTCCATAAATATGTTGCCACCCTCCTTGAACGCCACATTACCATACAGATAGGGCGGTGAGGGGCTGTAAGCCAAATTATCTTCGGTGAAGGTTTTTACCGATGCAGGCATGTCGGCGAACGGGTGGTCCACCTGTGTTTCGATTGCCTGGCAGTTCGGGTTCACGCAGACGCGGGTCTTGGGATATTGCAGCGTGCCGCATTGTTCGCACTTGCCACCCATGAAGGATGTAATGCTGTCGCGCTTGCGGAAGAAGGTGCTTTGCGCGGTGCGGTTGTCGCGCTCAGCCCGGATGCCCCATTCATAGGGCAGGATCTGGCGGAACGACAGATAACGCGTATAGATGTTTTCTTCAGTACCAGCGGCTTTGGTGGCCGCCACGCCTCGGCGTGCGCCAAGGGTCTTGAGGGCCTCTGTTGCTTCAAAGATCAGCACGTCGGTGCCCTGGCCAAAGCCAATGACCATAATCTTGTCGCCCGGTGCAGCGGCTTCCAGTGCGTCTACCAGCATCACCAATGCATGGGCAGTGCCTGCCTCGCCAATTTCCGGGTTCAAATTACCCCGGACGGCATCGGGCGAAACACCCAAGGCCTTGGCCATATTGCCATCGAGCCGTCGTTGGCGCGTTGGCATCACGAAGTGGTCTATATCGGCCCCGGTTAGGCCTGCTTTTTCAAGCGCCTTCTTGCCGGTTTCTGGCACGATCACGTCATAGCCCATTTCTTTGACCCAGCGGTCTTCAAGGGCATAGTCATAACCTTCGCCGTCGGCGGCGCGGTAATGGTCTATCAGGTCGAGCGCGACAGAATGCCCGCCGAGATATTTCGCGATGACATTTTCCGCCCCCAGGGTCACAGCAGCGGCGGCATCGCCGAACTGCATTTCCTGCACGCTGCCGGGCTTGGCGGGGCGCGCATCAGCAGCCACAACAAGCGTGGTACCATTGCCCACACCAGCCAGGCCTTCTGCCAAAGCGGACGTGCCAGCACGTTGCGTGCCACCTATGTCGAGCGAGCGAATGTCTTCCGGCATATTCAGCGCAGCGGTTATCACGCCTGCATTGTGACGGTCGGCAAACGGGTGGGTGGTCGAGGCAAAATACAGCGCTGACAGCTCGCTTGTATCGCTGCCAGCCACGCAATTGCGGGCGGCTTCTACGGCCATGGTCAGGGCGTCTTCATCCCAGTTGCACATGGCCTTTGTGCCTTTACCCATGCCGCGCAGGGCGCCATTCATCCAGGCGTTGGCATCTGCGATTGCTTTGCGGTTCAGGCGCTTTTTGGGGATATAAGCCCCGTATGAGGTAATGCCGATGTCGCTCATGAATTTCCGTTCTTCGTTAGTGTGTTTTTTGTTGCTTAGGTCAAGGCCGCATAGATGAACTTCTTGAACTCAAGTTCGATCAAATAGGTATAGGCGGGTAGCATCTGGGTCAACAAGATACCCACCAGATTATGCTCGGGCGCCACGAAGAAATGCGTGCTCGCCGCGCCAGACCAGCCAAATTCACCGGTAACGCCGGGCCAATACTCAACCTCGTCTGTCATGCGCACCGACAGGTCAAGCCCAAAACCGGTCTCGGGCATCTTCATGCCTTCCAGGTCGATGGGGATGAGGCTATCGGCAATGTGGTTGCGCGACATTAGCTCAACGGTTTCAGTTTTAAGGATGCGGGTGCCGTTTACCTCGCCTTTGCCGGCCAGCATGGTGGCGAAGGTTAAATAATCTGGCGCGGTGGAAACAAGCCCGCCGCCGCCCATGTGGTAGCTGGGGTTGGTGTCGTAAATAGAGCCATGGCCCGGGTGGTCTACCCGTTCAATGTTGGCCTTGCCGAAGGGTTCACCGCGCATGGCCAGGGCCGACATGCCCACAGCAGATTCGCCAGGGCCATAATTGGTGGCGAAACGATGGCGCTTTTCTTCGGGCACGAAAAAGTCTGTATCAACCATGCCCAGCGGGGTTAGCACCGCCTGCATTAAATAGTCGCGGTAACCCATGCCCGACAGCACCTCAATGAGGCGGGCCTGCACATCGACTGCAACGCTATATTGCCAGCTTTCTCCGGGATGATAGACCAGCGGAATTTGAGCCAGTTTTTCTGTATTGCCAGCCACCGTGCCGCTGTATGAATTGATGCCGGCTTTACCATACATTTTGTCGACAGGGTGCCCGCGCCACCCGTAGGAGAACCCGGCTGTATGGGTCATTAACTGGCGGACCGTGATGGGGGTTTTTGGCGGTTCTGTCACAAAGGTGCCGTCGTCTTTTTTCTCGACAAACACTTCGGTGTTTTTGAATTCCGGCAGATAGTCTGCGATGGCATCATCAAGCTGGAACTTGCCTTGCTCATACAGTGTCATCAGCGCCACGCCGGTGATGGGTTTTGTCATGGAATAAATGCGGAAAATACTATCAAATTGGGTGGGCACCTTGGTTTCCAGGTCCAGCACGCCATAGGCGTCCATCATGGCCAGTTCGCCATTGCGCCAGATGACCGTGACAAGCGAGGCCAGTTTTTCATCATCAATATAGGCCTGCATGTCTTTGCGCAGGGCATCCAGCTTGGTGTTGTCGAGGCCTGCCTTGGCAGGTGTCGGTGTGAAATTCATAGAAATTCTTTCGGTATGGTTTAGCCGTGTTTGCCGACAGCCCAGCCTTTGGGCCCCAGGTTTTCAGTGGCATAGCGCAGCGGCGAGTTTTCCAGCTCGGTGGCCATGGTGTCGTTGAAACGGTTGAAGAAGCCGAACATGCCAATGACGGCAACAATCTCGATAATCTCATCTTCCGAGAAATGCTGCTTCAGGGCCTCAAAGTCTTCATCCGTCACGGCGTTGGGGGCCATGCCTGCACCCTGGGCCACCCGCAAGGCGGCGCGTTCGGCGTCAGTGAACAGGTCTGATGTTTCATATTCCCACAGGGCTGCTTCTTTTTCTGGCGAGATGCCAGTGCCTTCAGAGGCCTGCCCGGTATGGGCCATGCAATAGCCACAGCCTGCCGATTTGGACACGATCTGCGACACCATGCTTTTCAGCTCTGGCGATATGTCGCCAGGCGCCATCACCGCGCCAACAAAGGCCATCAGCCCTTGCACAATGGCGGGCTTGCGGCCGAGGGTTTTCAGGCTGTTCATCTCATAGCCAGATTGCTCGGCCATGCCTTGCAGCATCGGGGCCAATTCGCCGAGGTCTTCCATGGCCAGGGGGGCTAGTCGGGGCATAAGGCCTCCTTTAGTCGGCAAGCTCTTCGAAGTTCAGCTCAACCCGCACGTTATCAGGGTCGGCAACGTAAAGCTGCGTCACGCCTATTTCGGCAATGACATTGTCTTCCCATTCCAGCCCGGCATCTTCGATGCGCTTTTTGAAGCCAGCCAAGCCGGTGCATTTGAACGCCACGTGGTCGATAGGCCCAGTGGAACCTTCACGCCCACCATCCATCTTCATGATGTGCACCACGGGCCTGTCACCCACATACATCCACGCACCGGGGATGGGGATGTCGGGCCGATAGCCGTTTTCAAACCCCAACACCTCACCATAAAAGTGAATGCACTCGTCCAATTTCTTGGTGTTGATGTTGAAGTGGTCAAGATATTCGATTGTCACGCTTGGTCTCCCGCTGATGAAATTTGCTGGAGCGTAGCTTAGCGGGAGTTTTGGAAAGAGTCAGAGGAAAATGGCATTTGATGCATACCATCTCGTCATGCCGGACAGGGCGTAGCCCGGTGCGATCCGGCATCCAGATGTGAAGAAAAGACCCTGCCGTGGCAGGGGCATGTTTTCTTCTGGATCCCGTGTCGTAACCTGACCTAAAGGTCAGGGCACGGGATGACGGTGTTTAGAGTGCTTGCCCCTAAATCACTCGCTTTTCGCGCAAATCATCCAGTTCTTCTGCTGAATAGCCGATGGAGCCCAGCACTTCGTCTGTGTTCTCGCCCAACAGCGGCGCGCGGTTGCGGATTGTGCCCGGGGTTTTGGATAGCGCGAATGGTGCGCCCATCACCGGGGCAGGGGCGGGGGAGCCTGGTACGTCTATCTCGTGCAGGTCACCCATGGCGGCGACTTGCGGGTCGTCGAGCGCTTGTTGTGGCGTTAGCACCGGCCCGGCGGGGACGCTGAATTCTACGCAGGCGTCGATGGCTTCTTCCGTGGTGCGCTCCAGGCACCATTCGGCCATGCGGCCACAGACAACATCGCGGTGGTCGCCGCGCGATTGGTCGGAACGCATGCGCGGGTCGTTCACCCACTTGTTTTCTTCACCAATCATAATTGCCCAGCGCTTGAACAGTCCGCCGCCCACGATATGCGTCAGGATATGCCCGTCTTTTGTCTCAAAAATATCGCAGGGGGCAGATGTCTGCACCCGGTTGCCCGAGGGTGTGCGGTTAATTTGTGTCACGGCCTGTTCCATCAACAAGCCATTGGCGAAGGTCAGCCCCGTGCGCAACAGGGCACCGCCAACTTCTTGGCCTTCGCCAGTGGCGCGGTGGTGCATGATGGCCGCCAGTGTGCCGAAGGATGAAATGATGGCCGTGCCAAAATCGATATAAGGCGCATTAGCTTTCACCGGGCCACCGTCTTCAGTGCCCGCAAACCATGCCGCGCCCGACATGACCTGGCCAATGCCATCAAACCCGCCGCGTTCGGCATAGGGGCCGGTGGGGCCGAAGGTGGAAATAGATGTCTGGATAATATCCGGCTTGATCTGCACCAGGCTGTCATAGTCTAGCCCCAGATGCTTCATAGCGGGCATGGGCAGGTTCGCAACAACTACGTCGGCAGTGGCGACAAGCTTTTTGACGATCTCGCGCCCTTCATCGCTAGCCGGGTTCAGGGTGACGCTCTTTTTATTCACGCCCACCTGGTTGAACAGGCTGCCGGAGCCTTCGGTACCGTCATCATTGTAATAGAGCGGGTAAACATAGCGGTCTTCACCACCGGCGCGCTTTTCAATGCGGATAACTTCCGCGCCCAAAAAGCCCAGCATGGTTGTGCAATAGGGGCCTGCTATATAGCGGCCAAAATCCAGCACCCGTACACCATCAAGAACGCCCACCATGTCTGTCTCCATTTGAATCTTTGATTTTAAGTTGCGCGCATAGTGCAAAAAGTCGTCCACTGGCGCCACAACAATATACAGCAATCTGCATCCTAACTTCAGAGGTACTTCGACTATGACCATCTACGCCCTCGGCGACACCGCCCCCCAGTTCAACGAAGACACCGTCTTCATCGCCCCCAGCGCCGATGTCATGGGCAATGTAACCTTGGGCGAAAACGTGAATATCTGGTTCGGGGCCGTCCTGCGTGGCGACGACAACGCCATCACCATCGGCGACAACACCAATGTGCAGGACAATGCGGTGCTGCATCTGGATACAGAGTTTCCGTGTACCGTGGGTAAAAACGTCACGATCGGCCACAAGGCCATCGTCCACGGCTGCACCATCGGCGACAACACCCTCATCGGCATGGGCGCGGTGATATTGGATGGCGCAGTCATTGGCCGGAATTGCCTGATCGGGGCAGGGGCCCTCGTCGGCATGAACAAAGAAATCCCCGACAACTCACTCGTGATGGGCGTGCCAGGGAAAATTATCCGCGAACGCAGTTCTGAGGATGAAGTGAGCCAGATTGGCCATGCGCAGGGTTATGTTGAGAAGGGGCGGATGTTTAAGGAGAAGTTGAGGGAGGTTTAGCTCCCGGGGTTTCATCAAATTTTTAGTAGAGAAGTTGCAACAAATGAGAAAAATACTTTCAGCCCTATTCTGCCTATACTTGTTGGCTTTAAGCGCTCCAGCAGTTGCTGAGCCCGCGACGGAACAAACAATCCGAGAATTTCTAGTGATTTCAAAGTCATTGGAGCGAGCAGAGAAATCTGTCGACGCAATCGTGGAGAACTGGCGTTTGATTGACCCCTCACTGCCGTAGGAGTTCTATGAAGATTTGAAGAGCGCGCTGGGTGGGGAGAATTTGATTGCGGCCCTCCTTCCTGCGTATGGAAACTTGTTCAGCGAAGAGGATCTGCGTTTGGTTAATATGTTTTTTCTTACTGATGCAGGCCAGAGCTATTTGAGGGCAATGGATAGGGTGAAAGAAGAGGTTGGAGACGCTAGCTTGCGGCTGGCTCCTGATGTTGCCGATGAACTCTTCCAGAAGTATCATATCGGTGAATAGATAGACGCTGATTCTTGATTATTTTCGTGCAGGCTAGCACAGGTTGATGCTTCTCACCTGCCTCTATATTCATACCTCTCATTCGTGGTCATGCCAGCGGAGGCTGGCATCCATTTCTCCGCCAAGCTGGATATTCACGTTTTGCGGCTTGGTGGACCCCAGCCTTCGCTGGGGTGACAAGTGGAGTTGGGGATTAGCCCCACGCCTTCAAAAATGCCGCCAGTTCTTCGCAGAATAGTTCCGGTTGTTCCATGGCGCCGAAGTGGCCGCCTTTGGACATTTCTGTGTAGTGGACGAGGTTATAGCCCTTCTCCACATATGAGGGCGGGGGCACGGGGGCGATTTCCCGGGGGAAACTGGCCACGCCGGTGGGCACGCCAACGCTTTCGCCGGGTGGCATGAAGAAGCCGCCTTCCAGGCCTGCGCCGTAATAGTTCCAGGTGGAGGTGTTGAAGGTGCGGCTGGTGATGTAGACCATCACATTGTTCAGTAGCTGATCATACGTGTAGGTGTTCTCAATTGCGCCGCCGACCTCGCCCTTGCCAGAGCGGTCAGACCAGGTGTGGAACTTTTCGCATATCCAGGCGCAGACGCCGACGGGGCTGTCCATCATGCCATAGGCCAGCGATTGCGGCTTGGAGGCATGGACGAGGAAATAGCCATTTTCACCGGCAAAGCGTGCGGCGGCCTCTTCGGCGTGGGCAATTTCTGCATCGCCTTCGGGGGGCAGTTGACCATTTCCATCTGCCGGGCGCAGGCCGATGAGGTTCACATGAATGCTCTTGATTGGGCCTCCTTTATCTTCGCCAAAGTCAAAGCCCATCCAATTGGCCATGATGCCGCCCCAGTCGCCACCCTGGGCGACATAGCGGGGATAACCCAGCTGGTTGACCATCAGATCATTCATGTACACGCCCATGGCGCGAGGGCCCATGGGGGTTTTTGGTTTGTCGGACCACCCATAACCCACGAGCGATGGCACAATCACATCACGACCGTCTTCAGCCTTCCCGCCAAAGCGTTCGGGGTGGGCGATAGGCTCGATGGTTTCCATGTGCTCGATGTATGAGCCAGGCCAGCCATGCATGATGATGACGGGCAGATTATCCGGGTTCGAGCCGCGCTCATGAATGAAGTGAATATCCAGCGTGCCGTCACGACCCTCACAGGGCGCCTTGAAATGGTCGAAGCGGTTCATCCATGCTTCTTGCATGCGCCAGTCGTATTTGTTCAGCCAATAGTCGCACAAATCCTGCATGAAGGACTTGTTGGCCCCATAGGCCCACACGCCATCGCGGTCTGAATCTGTGGGTTCTTCGAACCATTCATAGTCGCGAATGCGGGTTTTGATGCGATCGATCTCGGCATATGGAACGGCGATTTCAAACGGTGTCACAGTCATTGGCTTCCCCCCCCAATATTGTATTTAGGCGCACATGCCCCCGTCGGCGGACAGGGTCGCGCCGGTGATGTAGCTGGCCTTGTCTGACAGCAAGTAGACCACCGCATCGGCGATTTCACCGGACGTGGAAATGCGGCCCATGGGCACCATGCCTGCAAATAATTCATCATCGCCGCCGGTCGACAGGTCCAAAGCCGGTGTTTTGGTCATACCTGGGCAGATAGCGTTGACCCGGATGTTTTGGTCAGCATATTCCAGCGCGGTGTTTTTGGTGATGCCGTTAATGCCGTGCTTGGCGGCTGTATACCAGCTCAGGCCGACCATACCCTTGAGGTCAAAGATCGACGAGTTGTTGACGATGGCGCCGCCACCCGCGCGCAACATGGCGCCCGTGGCATATTTAATGGTGTAGATCGTGCCGGTCAGGTTAATGCCGATGCCACGTTCAATTTGGTCGACGGGCATTTCATGAATGGGCACGGAATCTTCCATGAAGATACCCGCATTACAAAATGCGAGGTCCAACCGGCCATATTCCGACTCGGCCCGCGCCACCAAGGCTTCGTTATCTTCGGCCTTGGCAACATCAGTGCGTTGGAAAATAGCAGTGCCGCCCGCAGATTCGATTTTGTGGCACACGGCCTCGCCTGCATCGGCAGAGCGGTTGCCAATGACAATGGTGGCGCCTTCAGCCGCCATGGCCAGCGCGCTTGCCTCGCCAATGCCAGAGCCGCCGCCTGTCACGATTGCGATTTTATTTTCCAGAAGCATGGGTGTTCCTTTGGTCTGTTTTGCTGGTGCATTTACCCGGTGGCTTTCGCGCCATCGTTTTCGGTGTAAAAAGTCACGAGCGAAGGTTTCGTCTGTTATTCATTTGGATAGTGTGCTAATGCCAGCGCCAACATCAAGGTAAGACTTCGCGCAAACAAGCAAAATCAATACAGAGCTCTCTTTTGATGCAGAAAAAGCCTTCCAATCTTCAGCTAATCCTTATGTCAGTGCTTGGGCCTTTCACCATGCATCTGATTATTCCTGCGATTACGCCTATTCAGTTCGAATTTGGGCTTGATGCAGGCACGGCTGCGCTGTTGATCAGCGGCACGCTTTGGGGCATTGCCGGGTCTACGCTGTTCTTTGGCGCATTTGCCGACCGCTTTGGCAGGCGCTCTATGCTCATCATTGGTATGGGCGTGTTCGTTTTGGGTAGTGTCATGGGCTTGTATGGCGAAAGCGCAGCCATGGTTATTGCCGGGCGCATTGTTCAGGGTATCGGT
>Ga0055584_100005523_pt1 | contig 12390 bp, 7 predicted proteins | sample OSDHelmetaG_FD_58716 | JGI IMG/M metagenome (GOLD analysis project Ga0055584, IMG submission 58716) | Pelagic marine sediment microbial communities from the LTER site Helgoland, North Sea, for post-phytoplankton bloom and carbon turnover... | ecosystem: Environmental > Aquatic > Marine >... | reverse complement strand
ACGGAACGTAGAGAAACATGGGCTTCTTTCCCTCGTGCGAAGCGATTACCCGAACGCATTCGTCGCCGATCAGGTCCGTGGAATAGCCCTCTTCGCGGAGGGTCTCTTCGTTGCGATGCCAGTCGTAGAAACGATCCCTCGTCTTGCCGTAGTAGCCGATCAAGGCGCCATAGAGTCCGTATTGATAATCAAAACCGCGCTGCCTCGGCAGATGATGTTTCTGCCAGTTTCCCAAATGCCATTTGCCAATGATGCCGGTGAAATAGCCGGCGCCCTTCAACGCCTCAGCCAGCGTCCGCTCATCCGTCAACATGCCCGCAACATCGTTCCCATGGGAACGCTCCTCCATACCGGTGCGAAAGGGATACCGTCCCGTGAGAAACGCCGCCCGGGTGGGTGAACATACCGAGTGCACGTAGAACTCAGTCAGCTGTGTTCCCTCACGCGCCAGTCGATCGAGATTCGGAGTCGAAACCGGTCCGCCGTTGAAACCGGGATGATGCCGCGGCATGTCATCAGCGAGGATCACCAAAATATTGGGCAAGGTCCGAGCCGGACTGGCCTTTGCTTGACCGTCTTGCGGCTTCGCCGCGGAGGTTGCGATTGGGGTAATCGCGAGCGCCAGTAGGAGCACAACAAATTTCTTTATCTTCATATTTATCTCGATCTAGATCTGTCGAACCTCAGCCCAACGGGCTCTGTGGAAAACGCGTCTCATCGTGTCGCCTTCTTGAGTTCTTCGAGGGAGAGCTTGTCGTCGCCGTTGGCATCGATCTTCTTGAAGCGCTTGGTGAGTGCGGGGACGTTGCGGCCTTTGGGATCGCCGATGAATTCCTTCAGGGTGATCGCATCGTCCTTGTTCCGGTCACGGGTCTTGAAGAATTGTTCGTGCGATCGTTGCGTCCGGCGTTTCGCTGGCGCGGGGCGAGTCGCTTTCTTGGCTGTGGGTTTCAGCTTCACTACCTGCCATGTCTCGGGCTTTGGCGCGCCCGGGGAGGAGACCACTGCCGGGTAAGGGGTGGCGACCGGATTCTCGTAGGGGATGAGATAGCGTGGGTCGGGTTTGATGCCGACGGGAGCGCCAGCAAAGGCCGGCGACATGGTCTTTCCTCGTCCTTCCGGATTGTAGCGGGCGCTCGGCAACAAGGAGGCGGACCAGTCATCCAGCTTCTTGGCCATCTGCCTGGTTCGTTCGGGTTGCTGCCAGGCCAGATTGGTGAGTTCGGCGGGATCGTCCGCAATGTTGAAGAGGACCGTTGTTTTGGCATCGCGCCAGAGCTTCCAATCACCCATCCGGATCGCTTGTCCGGTGTAGAAGTCCCAATACATCGGCTGACTTCGTTTGATCGCGGCAACCTCGCCGGTCAGTCGTGGCAGCAGGTTTACTCCGTCGAATTCCGCGGGGATCTTTCCGCCGGCAACCGCCAGACTGGTCGCGGTGAAGTCGAGTGTCGTCGCCATTTCCTCAATCACCTGGCCGGGCAGGATTCGTCCCTTCCAATAGGCGAACATCGGGACTCGGATGCCTCCTTCGTGCAATGTCCCTTTGGGGCCGCGCATCGGCACGTTGTTGGAGCCGTTCCAACTCCCGAGCGCCCCGCTGTCGAATTTGCCCGGCGCCCCATTGTCGCCGGCGAACAAGATCAGGGTGTTCTCTTCCAGACCTAATTCACGCAGCTTCGCCATAAGGCCGCCGACGGCATCGTCCATCGCCTTGATCAAAGCCAGTCCGCGGCGTCGATGCTCGACTTGGGCGTCGTTGTATTGCGGGTAATCCTTGTTGGCGAATTTTTGGTAATAGGGATCGCTTTTCTTGATCATTGGCACGTGGGGGCCGTAGATCGGGAAATAGAGAAAGAAGGGCCGGTCTTTGTTTTTCCTGACGAATGATTCGGCGTATTTGCCCTGCAGAATCACCCGGTTTTCATCGGGATAAGACTTCTTCTGATGCGGAACGAGGTTCCCTATCAGATCGATGTTCGCGTAACCGGTCGTCATCGGCGCGACCCAATAGTCGTCAAAGCCGCGGCTGCGCGGATCAAACTGTTCGTCCCGATCTTCATTGGGACCACAGTGCCATTTGCCGGAGAAGCCGGTGGTGTATCCGAGCTTCTTCAGCCGTTCGGCAATGGTAAGGAGCGGCTTTCCCGCCATGTCTGTTCCGGGTGGATAAACGCGCGGCAAGGTCCCGACGCCGGCCCCGGCATCGCCCTTGTTGTCGGCAAACCCGAACTCATTCTGAATGCGCCCGGCCAGGAGTCCGCAGCGCGAGGGCCGACATTGCGGAGCCGATGCATAGCCGGCCTTCATCAATGCGCCACCCCGCGCGAGCGCGTCCATGTGAGGCGTATCCACGTTCGCGTCGATGCCATGTATCCCCAAGTCCGTGTATCCGTGATCATCAGAAAAGATAATAACAACATTCGGGGAGCGTGACGCTCCACCCAATTGCGGCTTCGCCGCGGAGGATGTGACAGGTGCAAACGCGAACGCCAGAGCGAGCGCGACGGTATTCTTAATCTTCATCTTTCTCTTAGTCTTCATCTGTCAGGACCTCAGCCCAACGGGCTGATTTCATACTAGCCCAGGGCAACGCCCTGGGACCCGGTGCGTAAAACCAGGCAGGCCGAAGGTCTGCGGCATAAAAACGTTTCGGTCGCCATCATTTGCAGGCTTATGAAGCAGGCTTTCAGCCTGCCATAATTTGTCTCTGTCTACCCAGGGCGTTGCCCTGGGCTAGTATGCGTTGAGCCCGTTGGGCTCTGTTGATACCGCGAATCATCCCACCCCAATCACTTGCCGTTGTTCCAGATGATATGGGTGCCGCTCTTGCCGGGGACGATGATGTCTTTCCAGCCGTTGCCGTCGAGGTCGTGGACGCGGATCTGGAGACCGATGCCGGGGCCTTTGCCGGCGGGGGCGGTGGAGATGAGGTGCTTGGTCCAGGCGCGGTTTTTCGGCACCCAGTTGTAGTATTGGACGGTGATGTCGTCGTGGGCGCCGGCGTCTTTGCCGGAGTGGGCGTAATAGCGTTTGCCGGTGATGAGTTCGGGCTGGCCGTCGTTGTCGATGTCGGCCCAGGCGAGGGCGTGGCCTTGGGAGAATTTCTTGTCGATGAGATGCTGTCGCCAGGTGGTCGTGCCATTGGCTTGGGGCGTGAGTTGTTCGTGCCAATAGAGTCCGTAGCTGTGGCCGTCGGACCAGATGAAGTCGTTACGGCGGTCTTGATTCAGGTCCACGAGGAGGATGGGGCAACTGGCGTGGGGGAGGTCAAAGTCGTGGTGATACTTCCATGGTCCGGAGTAAGGGCCGGCTGCCGGCTGCTCGTACCAGCCGTGTTGATAGATCATGTCCTGCTTGCCGTCCCCGTTGAGATCGCCGAAGCCGAGTCCGTGACCGTTGCTCTTCGGGTTACCGATTTGGGACACGACGTGTTTCTTGGTTGTGATCTTGCCGTTCTTGCCGCGGATAAGGCGGAAGATCTGCATGGGGTTCTTCTTGTTCCAAGAATTCTCAATGAACTCCGGCGTTCCGTCGCCATCGATATCATGTAGGAAGGTGGCTTCGTTGTGGGCCGTGCCGGTGTCAACGAGTTGGTGAACTTTCCAAAGCTCATTTCCGTAGTTGCCGGCACCGGGATTCTCGAACCAGTCCACGTTCTTCAACGTGAACGCGCCGGCGAGGACATCGAGATCGCCGTCCCCGTCCATGTCGTAGAGATGCTCGGAGTTGTTCTGCATGTAGTCCGCTCCAAAAGGCAGGATCTTGCGCAACGGCCGCTGCCTGAAGTCAGGAGCCTGATACCAGAATTCACCGGAGGTCACATCGAGCTTGCCGTCGCCGTTGATGTCACCGACCGCGAGGCCTTCGTTGTTGTCCTTGTGCAACTGCTGCACGCGCCACTTCAACTGCGGAGCCGGTTTCCCCTTTCGCTTGGGCGCAGCAGAGGCGGTGATGGCAAAGGCGAGGAGGAACAGGATAATCGGTATGTGTTTCATGTGACTGAAATATCGCTGCCGTACTGACAGCGATTTGACGAACTTTTTCGAGGGTTCCAAGGTTTTTAACGGCGGATTACGTGGATGGCACGGATCCAATCGGGCAATGCCCCCTGACTCAACAGATCTGAAGGGTCTGAAGCTAATAGCCCGGAGGAAGCAACGCGCCGCCCCGGTTGCTGATAGAAACGAAACGCACCCTGAAGGGGTGCAAGAAAACGGTTTCCGAATTTCAACCACGGAAGGAAAACAGGTTTCCGACTTCTCCAAGCTTTCTCGGCCAAATGCTGCTGTCTTTTACTTCCTGCGAAACAACGGGCTGAGGGCGATCTCGCGGATCATGGATCGGACTCGAAAGCCGTCGCGGCTCAGCTTTTCCAATAGCTGATCGACGTCATCGGCGTCGGAAAACTCGACGGTGCGGCCGAGGGCGTAGGCGAGCATGGATTCGGTCAGTTGGCGGGCGAGGTCTTCTTCGTGCGCGAGCAAGACGTCTTTCAATTCCTGGACGTTGGCGAAGGCAGTGCCGTCGGGCAGCGTTCCGCCGGGGGCGATGGGCATTTGCTTGTTGCCGACTTTCTCGGTGTCACGCCAGCGGCCGATGGTGTCGAAGTTCTCCAGTCCGAATCCGATCACGTCCATCTTCTTGTGGCAGGATGCGCAGACGGCTTGCTGTTGGTGAATCTCGACCATCTCGCGATTTGAGCGAGGCTTGCCATCGGCGGAACCGAGTTCCGGAACGTTTGGCGGTGGGGGCGCGGGTTCGTCGTGGAGCAGTTTTTCCATCACCAACGCGCCGCGAATCACGGGCGAGGAGCGTTCACCATTCGAGCCGGTGGTGAGGAACGCGGTTTGCGTCATCAAACCGCCGCGGGGTGAGTCTGCGGGCAATGCGACCTTTTGAAATTCTGCATTCGGCTGCGCGGGCAGATCGATATCGTAGTGAGTGGCGAGCGCGTTGTTGATCACGGCGAAGTCCGAATCGATCAGATTGCGCGCAGGCAGATTCTCCTCGATCAACACGCCGAAAAATTCCTCCACCTCGCGCTTCGCATCGTGTTGAACGCCTTCGTTGAAACGGAAGTGCTGGCGCTTGTCGACCGTGATCGCGTCATACCGATCGAACTCAGCCCACTGACCGATGAAACCATCGCGCAAGGCCTGCGCCTTCGGATCGGCGAGCATCCGGTCGATCTGCTGGGCGAGCGTGTCGGGATTGGAAAGGTCAGCGGCGTAGAGTTCTTCATCCGGCGGACAACTCCAGAGAAAATACGAAAGCCGAATGGCCAGTTCGCGATGGGTCAGCTTCGTTCCGGCTTCGCCATCGGTTTCCTGAAGGTAGAGGAAGCCGGGCGAGGCGAGGATGATGCCCGTGACTTCGATCATGGCGTCGCGATGGGTCATGCCGTCGGCGCGGTGTTGTTGAAACAGGGTCAAGAGTCGTTGAACGTACTCCGGTTTCGGTGCGCGTCGGCGGAATGCCTCGAAGGCGAATTTTTCGATCAACTCGCCGATCTTTGAGTTGTCCCAAATGTAAGGACTGCCTTTCCCCGTGGGCATGCCGGGATAGAGGATGTCTTCGATCTTGGGACGTTTGTCAGGATAGAACGGCCCTTCGATTTCCACCCAATCGATCCAGATCGCCGCACGCGGATCGGTGTGATCACCGCGTCCTTGCACCTTGTCGATGTAGCCGCGCATCGTGTTGATGGTATGCTCCGGCACGTTTTCGCGAACATTGAACGCGAGGTGGGAGCGGCCCATGTCACGACGGGCGCGGAGTTCGACCGTTGCAGATTGGTTCACCGTTCCCGCCATTTTCAGAGTGCCGCGGATGCTGTCCCGATCCCAGAGCCTGACCAACTTGCGAATCTCGGGAGGATCACCGACCACGCTGCCGTGGATGCGGAATATTTGTTCGCCGCGAATGTCCACGTGCCGTGACGCGCTGACCCATTTGGCCACGTCAGAAATGTAAACACCGGTCTCGACCTTCGGATACTGCAGGTATTTCCGCGGCAGCTCCGCGCGACTGTCCCATTGTTCGAAGAGCACCGTCATCTCGCCTTCATCCTTGAACCCCATTTCTTGCCAGGACTTCCCGGCTTTCTTCATCGCCATTTTGCGATCGCGATCCGCCAACCGCTCACGCCACTTCTGGGTTATGCTTTCCTCCGGCTGAGTGCGCTGGACCGTGACCTCGCGGTAAGGGCTGTAGTTGAAGCGGCTGGATTCGACGGCGACTTTTTTGCCCAACTCGAAATACTTTTCGAAGTGGGCTGAAGTGAAAAACTGCTCCGCGCCGACGGTGTCGAAGGTCGCGATCTCGCCATCGTCCGGTATGTCCTCCAACACGACGCCAAAGCCAAAGAGATCGCGGATGGTGGCTGAGTATTCGCGTTGGTTCAGCCGTCGCATCGTGATCTCGCCACCGTGGGAGGTCAGGCGCTGGCGGGCCTCGAGCACCGCGCCGGTCAGGACGTCGAGTGTTGCCGAAAGTTCCTCATTGGCTGGTTGCTTGGCGTCTTCCGGCGGCATGTCGCCCCCGTTGAGTTGGTCGAGCACATCCTGCCAGCGTTGGGCGTTGTCGTTGTTGGTGATTTCCCAGGAGATGGTATCAAAACGCACCTGTCCCTTCTGCTTCCGGGGACCATGGCAGCGGATGCAATAGGTCTTCACGAAGGGTTCCAAGTGCTTCCGGGCTTGAGGGAGTGCGGCGGTCTTTGGAGTTGTTGCTTCGCTCGACACGCAAACAACGGTCAGGCACAGGCAAATGAAAACACTCTGGAATTTCATGACTTGGGTAGCTCTATTACGAAGCCGGAGGCTTGCTGAGGGGAAACGAGCGCTCGGGAATTCAAATACCACCGTGTCATTGCTTTTGGGCCTGGGGAAGAGCGGCGGTCTAAGGAGTGGTCGCTTTTGCCTTCACCGGGGCGCGTTCGAGGTAGGCGTCGGCCCAACTCGCGTGGTCGCCTCCACGATTGCCGTCGGATTGGGTGACGATGAGAGTCAGGGTCTGGGCGTCCTTGACCGGGATCCGGAGCCGATGACGGGCTTTACCGTCGTGGCTCCGAGTGGGGCCGCTGCTCCAGACCTCTTTGTCATCGACGAGGATCTTCATCTCGACCTGGCCGTGGTGAGCTTCGTCCGGACCGGGCACGACGATGAAGGTGGCGAACTCACCGTCCAGCGGGAAAATGAGCTTGGAATCCGCATGCACGCCGAGGCCGCGTGGGTAGATCTTTCCACCGACCCGAATTGGCGTGCCCTCCCATGCCTTGTCGTTCTCGACTTTCAGGAAACTTTCCACCTGGCTGGCGAGTTCTTTGGTGAGGTAGACGCGGCGGCCTTCCTCGACCTTTTTCAACCGGGGCTTTGGTTGTTCGGATTGGTCCGCCACGACCCACTTGAAATCCGCAAACACGACCTTGGTGATATCGGCTCCGGGAGTTGGTTTGAGATCGATCCTTTTCGTTCCGCTCCAGTCCTTCATTGCCTGCTTGCTGAAGCGATTGATAAACCGGTTCGCGGGCAGCACCAGGGTCTGCCAATCGTCTGAGGCCGTGATGCTGAGCCGGCCCTCGTTGTGATTGTTCACCACCATGAACAGCTCCTGTGGTTGGGTGCAGTAGAACCGGAACGAAAGCTTTGCCCCCGCGGGAGCTTTCCATTTGGGATCGCTGAATTGTTCGTTGATTGTTCCCCGACGGTTGAGCACGCGGAAGCCCTTGATCCCGCCTTTCCCCTGCACGGGTCCCACGTTTTTCCAGGATCCGGTGCCTTCGCTGAGGTGGGTGGAAGGTTTGTCCGTGGCCCGTGCACGTCCAAGCTTGCTGGGGATCGCCGCGGTGAAAGGGGATGATCTTACGATGGTGTTTTCATACCGAATATTGGAAAAGCCGAAGACATAGTCATCCACCTTCATCACCGGCAGCTTGCCGATCCAGGTCCCGCCTTTTCGGACGGCTTTCGCATCCCGCCAGGCCCGGCCAAAGCTGATTGGGTTCTTCAGGGCATAGTACATCTTCAGTTCACTGACCTTGCCGGGATCCGCCGGAGTGACATGAAGTTCGGGGATGCCATCACCGTCGAGAACGATCTTTGACCTCGATGGTCCCGGCCAAGGGATGTCTTTCCCGAGAACGTGTTTCTCGAGCCAGAGCTTCGTGTTTTGGCCGATGTCCTGGGTGTCGTGATGACCCCTCGGCTGATGGGCAAAGGACCAGGGGACGCCCGGTGAGAACCGCTTGAAAGTCTCCTCACCTCGCTCGTGGCCGCCGTGGTGATCGTTGCTGCCGTTGAGCCAAAGACTCGCCGCCTTGATGTGGGGCGCGTGCGCCTGGGGAGCGACCGCCGACAGGTAGAGTTTCTCGCCCGAAGTCTTTTCCGGTTCCCCGGCAGGAAGTTCATACATCCAGACGCCGCGGCTGCGGTAATACTCCAGCCAACCCACGCCGAAGTAGGCGACGACGGCCTTGACCCGCCGGTCCATGCCCAGGTTCCACATGATGGTGCCTCCGTACGAGTAACCCTTGGCGCCGATGCGATCCGGATCGACCTCCTTTTGCGCCAGCAAATAGCTGAGCACCCGCCGCTGGACAACATACCAGAGGTAATCATCGGTCTGCTTCGGGTCGGTGATGAAGGAACCGTCCGGCAGTTTCGATTTGATACGGACTCCCACCTTCGCATCCATGTTTCCATGGCGAAGCTTTTCGGGGTAGCGGGTGAAGTGCTCCCGGTTTCCGCTTTTCCCGCAGTAGTCGTGCGCCATCACCGCCCAACCATCGTTCACATAATCCCGATCAATCGCCGGCGCCCCCATCCAGCCATGGACATTCATCAGGCCCGGCACGTTCTTGGCGCCTACCTTCACGGCGTATCGGCAATAGACCCGGATCTCCTCACCCAGATGATAGGCACTAATGTAGGTATCACGGTAGGCGACGCCGTCCCTGGTTTCTGCGCGGATAATCTCTTCCTTGAAGTCACCCCGGTCCGGATCGAATTCCTTCCAGAGTTCCGCCGGGTTTGGCATTGCTGCGAAGAGACCTGATGACAAGGTCAGAAGAGCAGCGATCAAAAATAAGAACCGGCTTGGTAGCATGATCTGAGGGAGTGGTTTGAAGATGGGAATGAAAACACTTTGGAGCTTCCTTGATGTTTTCTGTGGGTGATGAATCGGGCTAATGGTTGTCATTGGTAGGTGGATACGCTGTTTCCCCTCACCCCAAGCCTCTCCCCAAGGAGAGGGAGTTCATATGGACACGGGTCTTGAAATCTGGAGCTACGAGCAACCATGCAGCGTCCATTAATTCTCCCTCTCCTGGGGGAGAGGGCCGGGGTGAGGGGGAACAACGCGTTCGGTCGCCAGCAATGCCATACCCGCCTATCCACTGGAAACGTCGAACTACCACTTTGAGAAACGCGCATGTCAGCCCAGCAATTCCGGAACGATCCCCGTGCTGTGGCTGAACTGGTCCAAGTCCATGCCAGCCTGCTGCATCAGGGTCAGCCAATAATTCGCCAAGGGCGTGTCTTCCTCGGGCAACACGATGTGCCTTCCGTGACGGATGTTCTTCGCGCCGCCACCGGAGAGGATCGCGGGCAGATTCTTCAACTCGTGACCGGAGCGCAGATTGGTTCCGTAGCTCACGATACAGTTGTCGAAGAGCCGGCTGCCGTCGGAATCCCGGGCCTCTTTCAGTCGGTCGAGAAAATGACCGAAGAGCGCCGAGCACTTTCTGTCGCGCTCACGGGACGCGGCGATTCGTGGTTGTGAAAATCCGTAGTGACTGAGCGAGTGCGCCTTGAGGCTGACGCCCATGCCGGACAACAAATCGCAGACCGGTTGACGATAGGTCACCACCCGCGTCGCATCGGTCTGCAGGGCAATGATGATCATGTCGTACATCAGCAGGATCGCCTCCTCGCCCGTGATGCCTTCGTTCGACGCTGCGAAAGGCGCATCCGGTTTCGGAATGTCGGCCCACTTCGCCTGACGTTCGAGGCCCTGCTCGACCTGACGAAGGCCGGTGAAATACTCGTCGAGTTTCTCTTGATCGCCCTTGCTCAGGGTTCGCTTCATCGCGCCGCCATCGACCCGCACAATGTCCAGGATGCTCTGCTTCTTCTTCAATCGAGCATCGAGCGCCGCGCGGGAATCGTTCGGATTGGCGAAGAGCGCATAAAACAGATCGATCGGCCGTTCAATACCCGGAATCGGGTTGCCCGAATCATCCCAAGCGAGTGAGAGCCCCTTGCCATGACCCGAATTCTGCCCGCCATCAGGTTCCTTGGCCGAAAGCGTCAACGAAGCATAACGCGTTTCCCGACCGAGCTGGCGGGCCAACACCTGGTCGCAGGAGATCGAGTTGTGAAACCGCTTCCCCGCTGTCCCGCTCACGTTTGCCCCCGTGAGGTAGGAAACACTCCCCCCATGCGGATCGGTCGCCCCGAGGTTCGTCAGGTTCTGCACCATGGTGATGTCATTCCGATGACGTTGAAGCGGGGCGAGACCCTCGGTCAGACCGATCTCAGAAAAACGACCGGACTTTTTCGGGTAGAAAGTATCCTTGGTAAAACCGAAACCGCCACCGAGGAAGATCACCCGCTTGGGCGGACTGGACGAAGCGGCTCCGCGAGCCGCAAAAGACTCAAGAAAAGGAACGGCCAGCACCATGCCACCCATCCGGACAAAGGAGCGGCGCGATTGGTTGTTGGTGAAAAAGGGATTCATTGAGCAATGAGCTGATGGCGGGAGTATTTGAGTGGCGGAGACACTACTAAGCCGCGATCGGATGTTCGAGCCTAAGCGCCGCTACCGTGAATGACCCGGAGCAGCCGAGCTGAAGTTTGCCATTCTGTCTCTCCGGACGGTGGCAGGCAACGCAGTGCTGCTCGAGAAAACCTGATACGACTTGAGACTCCAATCTGATTGGCTCCGCCGCGACTCCCGAAATCATCAGCGGACACGTCAGCGCCGTTGACAGATGCGGATGTGCAAGGAATGGCTCGACGAGTCGCGGGCGTTTCGGGTGTGATTTGCGATCACTAATTTGCCATGACGATCACCAAGGTCACCACTGACGATAAGCGTTTCCAGCTCAAGGATGGCGAAGGAGCGGATTCGGTGCATAAGGATCCCGTCTATTCCTACGCGGTGACCTATTTGCATACCGATGCGGGGACGACGGGGATCGGCCTCACCTTCAACCTGGGAGCGGGAACTGACTTGATTTGCCAGGCGATTGAACTGTTGTCGCGGGATCTGGTCGGCCAAGACGTCGATGAGCTGATGGCGAATTTTGGCGAAGTTTCCCATCGTCTCGCAAATCATCCCCAATTGCGCTGGCTCGGCCCGCAAAAGGGAGTCGTTCACCTCGCCCAGGCATCGATCGTGAACGCCTGCTTCGATCTCTGGGCGAAGCAACAGAACAAACCACTCTGGAAGTTGCTGATCGATCTTGCGCCGGAGGAAGTGGTTGCCTTGCTGGATTTTGTCTGGGTGGACGACGCGCTCGATCGATCCGATGCGCTGGCGATCCTGCAAGAGGCAAAGGCAGGCAGGCAGTAGCGAGCCGCCGTTCTGGAAACGGGATACCCGGGTTACGACACTTCGGTCGGTTGGTTCAACTACAGTGATGAGCTGATTGCTGAGAACACCCGCCGCGCGATCGAAAACGGGTTTTCGGCGATGAAGCTCAAGGTCGGCTCCGCTGACCCCAAGCGTGATCTGCGTCGAGCCGGTTTGATTCGGGAGATCACCGGGGACCAGGCGACGATCATGTTGGATGCCAATCAGAAATGGTCGCTGGGCGAGGCCATTCGCATCGGCCGGGATTTTCAGACGATGAATCCCTACTGGATCGAAGAGCCCATGCATCCCGATGACGTTCTGGCTCACGCGGAGTTGGCCCGTGAATTGTCACCGACCGCGATCGCCCTGGGCGAACACGTTTCTCATGCGGTGTTGTTCAAGAATTTCATGCAGGCCAAGGCGATGCAGTTCTGTCAGGTCGATTGCACACGGGTTGGCGGAGTGAATGAGTTTATTCTCGTGGCTCTGATGGCGAAGAAGTTTGGACTCAAGGTGGTTCCGCACGTGGGAGACATGGGCCAGATCCATCAGCACCTGGTTCTCTTCAATCACGTTTCGCTGGGCCTGGAGAAAGTTTTTCTGGAATATATCCCGCATCTCCGAGACTACTTTGAGTTCCCCGCTCGAGTTGAAGGAGGCGTTTACCGCGTCCCTGATGAAATCGGGGCGAGTTGCGAATTTGCTGCAGCCTGACAGAATCTCCGGAATAACGAAAAAGCTTTGATGAAAAGATGGCCTTACCAATTGGTCCTCGTGTCGGTGCTGCTGCTCGGCGGGTGCAAGCCTGAA
>Ga0055584_100005522_pt1 | contig 12391 bp, 7 predicted proteins | sample OSDHelmetaG_FD_58716 | JGI IMG/M metagenome (GOLD analysis project Ga0055584, IMG submission 58716) | Pelagic marine sediment microbial communities from the LTER site Helgoland, North Sea, for post-phytoplankton bloom and carbon turnover... | ecosystem: Environmental > Aquatic > Marine >... | reverse complement strand
GGGGAAGTTTATGTGCGGTATCGTTGGTGCAGTTGCGCAAAGAGAAGTATCTGAAATTTTAATCGAAGGCCTAAAAAAATTAGAATATCGTGGTTATGACTCAGCAGGTGTCGCCATTGTTGATAGCGAAGGTAAATTAACTCGCGTTCGTCGTTTAGGTAAAGTGAAAGAATTAGCCGATGCTGTTGAATATATGCAAGCAATGGGCGGTACTGGTATTGCGCACACTCGTTGGGCAACACATGGCGAACCTTCTGAAATTAACGCACATCCGCATGTTTCAGCTGATATTTCTATTGTACATAACGGCATTATCGAAAACCATGAGCCGCTACGTGAGTTATTGCAACAACGTGGTTATATTTTTAAATCTCAAACAGATACTGAAGTCATCGCACATTTAGTTGAATGGGAATTAAGAACATCAACTTCATTACGTGAAGCAGTTCAAAAAGCGGTACCTCAATTAGAAGGTGCTTACGGCATGGTGGCATTAGATAGCCGTGATCCATCTCGTTTAGTCGTGGCACGTTCAGGTAGCCCAATTGTTATCGGTCATGGTATCGGTGAAAACTTTCTCGCATCTGATCAACTTGCACTTTTAAACGTAACGCGTCGTTTTACTTACCTTGAAGAAGGTGATGTTGCTGAAATTACGCGTCGTGAAGTAAGCATTTTTGATGTAAACGGTGAGGCAATTGAACGTGATGTGATTGAATCTACTGTTGAGCATGATGCGGGTAGCAAAGGTAAGTACCGTCACTTCATGCAAAAAGAAATTTTTGAACAACCTACTGCACTATTAAGTGCGTTAGAAGGTCGTATCAATGAAGATAGTATCGTTGTTGAAAGCATTGGTGCAGGCGCAAAAGATATTTTATCTAAAGTACAACATGTTCAAATTATTGCTTGTGGTACATCATACAACTCAGGTATGGCTGCTCGTTACTGGTTTGAGTCACTTGCTGGTGTAAGTTGTGATGTTGAAATTGCTTCTGAATTCCGTTACCGCGACTTTGTTGTTCGTCCAAACAGCTTGTTACTCACCCTTTCTCAATCAGGCGAAACCGCTGATACATTAGCCGCATTACGCTTAGCGAAAGAGAAAGGCTACATGTCTGCCATGTCAATTTGTAACGTGTCTGGTTCTTCATTAGTACGTGAATCTGACCTAGCATTTATGACACGTGCAGGGACTGAAATCGGCGTAGCATCAACCAAAGCATTTACCACACAACTTGCTGCCATGTTGATTCTAGTCACAGCGATCGGTAAAGAGCAAGGCACTATCAATAAACAGAAAGAAACTGAAATTGTGCATGCTTTACATACATTGCCTGCGCAAATTGAAAAAGCATTAGCGTTTGATAAAGAAATTGAAGCGTTAGCACCAGACTTTGCAGATAAACACCATACGCTATTTTTAGGCCGCGGTGAGTATTACCCAATCGCGATGGAAGCGGCACTGAAACTAAAAGAGATTTCTTACATTCATGCTGAAGCTTATGCCGCAGGTGAGCTAAAACATGGTCCATTAGCATTAGTTGATGCCGATATGCCTGTTGTTGTCGTCGCGCCTAACAATGACTTGTTAGAAAAGCTGAAATCAAACGTTGAAGAAGTACGTGCGCGTGGTGGTTTATTATATGTGTTTGCAGATGCGAACTCAGGGTTTGAAGCGTGTGATGGTATGAAGATTATTTCACTACCTCACGTAGACCCAATCATTGCACCAATTTTCCACACGGTGCCGATGCAATTACTGTCTTACCATATTGCCTTGATCAAAGGTACGGATGTAGACCAACCACGTAACCTAGCAAAAGCGGTTACAGTAGAATAAGTTTTATTTATTCTAAATTAAAAAAGCCGACGTTAGTCGGCTTTTTGTTATCTAACGATCCAGCTTATTAATGGATCGATTAGTTATTATCTATCTATTTATTTTGCTTTTGGAAGCGGAGAGGTTGCTTCAATCGGTTCAAGAATAATACGAATACCTTCCCTATTTTTAAAAATATCTTCTAGAGATTGAGTCTGATTTTTCAATTTTTGTTCCGCTGTTTCTTGGTACTTATTACGACCCTTTAAATACTTACTCCATGATTTTGTAGCATCAGGGTGAACAAGTACTTCGTTATCCGCATCGACTAAGTAAACTAAAAAGTCAGTAGATTCCGTTAAATAACTGATAACACTGGTCATATCTAAATTGATGATCACCATGCCTGCAAATTTATCATCCAAGTATACGGGTGATGAAACCCTATAAGTTGGGTTAACAAGTTGCTCTATTTTCCCTTGCTCTCTATTTAAATCAAAAGGTGAGTGCCATAATTCACCTGCGAGCGTTGTTTTCATTTCTATGAAATACTCTCGTTTACTTTTATTCTGAAGGGCTGATTCTTTTATGATGGCCGGCGCTAAGCCTTTAGTTGATTGCTCAATACGAATTTTTTCTTGGCCATGATTATCTATAAAACGAACTTGCATATAATGTTTATTGATAGTGGCAGTCGTGAGAAAGAGTTCACTTAAGCTTTCTCGATCAGGTTCATTATAGTCTGCTACATATGAACTCATAAAAGGTGACTCAACGAGTGAAGTCACTAACCTTTCTTGTTGGCTAATGATGTGTTCTAAATACTCGCGTTTTATTTCAATCTCAGAGGAGGCTTTTGCTTGCATAGTATTGTCGGTGTCTAAGGCGTTCGCTTTAGGTACAATGAATCCGCTAAGTAAGTTTGCAGTCAGTATGAGTAATAAAAACAGCCACGTTGAGCTGCTCAATCGCCATAAAGTAAAAGCGTTGGATATATGATTATAATGTAAAGGTAACGCTTTTTTCAGTATTGTTGTGTGACTATGTTGATAATGCATTGTTTGGTCTTCCCAATTAATTCGTACCAGTCATTACTGCTATTCTCATCTATCGGAGACATACTGAAGAATGTTGATACTTAAATCCATTTTAGTTCCAACTACTATTATCGATAATCATCGTATTATCAAAAATAAGTTGATTCACTTTATATCAATACATTGATGATTGCGAATAAAGTCAATATTGCTAAATATTATAGTCGCAATTTTTCATGGTAAAGGCGGTTGGTGTGTTATTTTAAATAACTCTCTTTCCCGACTCTATTTATTTTAGAATGAGAATAACCAGATATTTATCTCTTCACCTCAGCTTAAAAACTTCAATGAAATGTCTTCCTCTATTTTCGAGGGCAATCCTTTACTCTTTTTACTAAACATCACATTGCTTATCATCTTAGGATTAATTCATATTTTTAGTGCTGTGGTGGTGTATTTTATGCTGAGTGATGGCGCACAAGTTGCTTTAAAATCGAGACCAATAGTAACGTAATGGGTTAGCCGAATATCAAACGGATTAATGATGGATATTACTTTTTTATTACTGAGTGAACAGGTGTTTTCTTGAAGTAATGGTTAATTTATCAAAGTTGTTAATAAATTAACCATTTGATCTGCGTATACTTAGGTAGTTGTGGCCTCAATTTTCATTTATTTAACCTGTAATAAGCTCTGTATTAATATATAGCGACAATAACTCTATATGTTCACCAAAAACGACACTCCTTTGACGTTCGTGTTAGACAGTATTTAAACCACGCTCGATGATATGACTTTTAAAATCCTGCTTCGTATTCTTAGACACTTTATAATCCTTAATCGTTTTGTTGACTAAGCCATGTGCATATTCTTTCGGTATATTATAATCAACTAAAATATTCGCTATTTGATCTGATGAATACTTACCTGATTCCATCATATCAATAATTTCAAAAACTATTTTTTTGTTATCAAAATCATAGCTATTCTTAGATTTGTAATTTAATTCTGACTCAAGGCTTCTAACTCTATTAGATAATCCACGAGTGTGATTTAAAATCTCACTCAAAATATCTTGTTCTGATCTAGGAGGAACAATTTCTTCAGGTGGATTATTAGTTATTGCTAAAACTAGTAACAGTAAGGCGCTTAATACAATCAGCGTATAGAGCCACGCTACATGCTGACGAAACTTCAATATGAAGTGATGTAAGTGATAAACAATTTGATAATGCCAACGAGTCATAGTGTTTCCTTATTTTTGAACACAGGCAGTTTTGCTAATTTGTATTAAATAAATATGACAGTGCTAGTCTGACGGGCTCAGTCGATCGTTTTTATTGAAGAAATTACTGCAGTTTATGCTCGAATCTATTTGTTCAATGGGGTAATTCACCTATTTAGTGCGAAGTCTGATTGGCTCATTAAGCTTGTTATGGGCGTTTATTCTGCCCATTTTGAATCGTTCTCGATGACGCTGTCACAAAAGTGCCATGCAAATTTCCTACAGTCTCTCTTGTCAAAAAATAACGATTTATTACGCATGTATTCAAAGGATAGGAAACGAGATGAAGTATTTTAAAATGAGTTTGTTAGCGATCGCTGTGACAGCATCGTCGTTCAGTCATGCAACGGTGACTGATACTAGTTATGAAGATATTGCTGACAGCGCACATTGGCAATCAGCGAATGGTGATCAAGCTTTGTTGATCAGTACATTAGAGGAAGATGGCATTGCGGTCTTTAATGCGCAAGGCAAGCAAATACAACATATCCAATCGAATGAAGTGGCAGGTGTTGATGTGCGTTACGGTATGACGGCAAGCAATGGCGAGAAAATAGATATCGCTGCGGTTGCACTAGTTGATGAATCAGCATTTGCGTTTTACCAAATTGATGCAAAAAGTGACATGCCGTTACGTAAAATTGGTGAATTCAGTGCAACGATCAAAGCGGAAGGTGTGTGTTTAGCGAAAAACCTAACGACAGGTGATATTTATATTAACGGTTTTTCTGATGAAGGTGACTGGGTGCAGTTTAAATTAAACTACGACGGTCAAAAAATCAGTAGTGCTTTGGAAAGTAAAGGTGAAGCATTACCGGTGCGAACCACTCAAGTCGGCGGTAAGTTAAGTGCTTGTGTAGTAGATGATGAAAGTGCGACCTTGTATTTAGCTGAGCAAAATGTCGGGATATGGGAATATGGCTCAGACCCTGAAAATGTAAAAGATCGTACTTTATTGGATGTTGCAAAACCAATTGGTCATTTAAATGAAGTAGAAAGCATCGATATTGCTTATCAGAAAGAAGGTGAAGGATTAATTATTGTTGCCGATGAGCAGCAAGGTTTTTTACTTTATGACCGTAATAGCAAAGCATTTATTAATCAATTTGATGTTGATGGTGTAGAAGAAGCCAAGCTAGTCACGGTATCTGATACTGGCCTTTGGATAGGTAACACGGAGCTAGATGAGCCAATTTACCAAACCTTATCTTTTGAAGAGCTGTCTCGACTTGGTTTAGCGAATACACATGATAAACGCAGTGATCAATGGATTAATAATGCTCATCTCAAAACGAGTGATTTAAAACTTGTTAAAGCCGCTGGTGAAACTCAGCAAGTTGATAAGAGTGGTGATGCCGCTGACGATCCTGCTTTGTGGTATAACGCTGATAAACCCTCGGAAAGTCTGATTATTGCGACGAATAAAAAGGGTGGTTTACTCGCTTATGACCTACATGGAAATGAAGTGCAGTACATAAAAGGCAATGAGGTTAATAATGTTGATATTCGCCAAAATATAAAAGGTGAAGACGGACATTTATACGATATCGCTGCGGCTTCTAATCGTGAACTGAATACCATTGCGCTTTATGCCATTTCAAAAGACACAAATACTGATAAACCGATGCGTGTATTAGACGTTGTTGGTCAACATCGTCATGCCAAAGCCCCTGAACTTGCTTCTGGTGTGGAGAAAATTTACGGGTTATGCATGGGGCAATCGCCAGACGGTGTGCCGTATGTTTTCATTAATAGTAAAAAAGGTGAAATAGAGCAGTGGAAAATCTCTATTAATGAAGCCAAAGCAACAGGAACATTAGTAAGAACATTGCAAGTGGATAGCCAACCAGAAGGCTGTGTGGTGGATGATAAAACACAAACACTTTATGTCGGCGAAGAGGATGCGGCTATCTGGGCATTTGATGCGAATGAGAAAGGCAGTACGGAAGCAAGGTTGTTTGCATCCGTTGATGGAGATCATCTTGTTGATGACATTGAAGGATTAACTATTTACCAAACAGAAACACAAAATCTGTTATTAGCATCTAGCCAAGGTAATAATACTTATGCTGTGTTTGATCTTGATAACAAAGGGGCTTTCGTCAGTAACTTCGCGATTATTGGTGATGACAGTAAAGGCGTTGATGGTGCGAGTGACACTGATGGCATTCATGCGGCAGCATTCAACTTAGGCGAAGCTTATCCTCAAGGTGTGTTTATCGCTCAAGATTGGTATAACTTAAGCGATAAGTACCAGCCTTTAAATCAGAACTTTAAAATTGTTGATTGGCGTGAAATTCAAACAATATTAAAGTAATCGTGTCATTTTTATTAAATAGTTTGATGTTAGGTTGGGATAATTAATAAATTATTGTTAAGCCATTTAATCAACCAATACGACTGATTAAATGGCTGTTTCTGTTTTATTTGCGGTGATTCCAATATTGCTACAAAAAATAAAAACAAAGAAAATACCCGAAGCTAATGTGTTCTTTGCTTAACCTCAGTTCTGGATAAGCAAAGCGATACAACACCATTATTTACGCGGATTTCTGCGTTAAATTATCTGGCAGGCTCAACCTTGAAATTCATAACCATTAACCCGTTATTACTTCAATAATTCGCCTGAACTACGCAAAACTAACGGCACTGGATAGTCAAAATAGTTAAAACAGTAAAAAATATAACCTTCTGATTTTTAATATAATTCTGTTTTCATTAACCAGAATTGAGGTTACTTAAATTACTCAGTTGTTCCTTAATCACGTTATTAACTCGTACTCTTTTTCCAAGGTCGATGAACGCTATTATTGATCTCTGTTTCATCTTTCTATGTATAACTATTAGCTATTTTTATTATAAAGATGATCACCAGTAGCGTGCGCTACTTGATTTTGATGAAATAATTTTTAACTAATATGGGTCTATTATTACGATTGATATTAATTTAATAAGTTGTTTTATCAATAATATTAATTTGCATGTTAGGTGGGTAAAGTTGACTCGACTCATATCAACTATCAATAATCGTGATTTATTCATTACATCAATAAGAGAGTTTTATGAAAAAAATATTAGGGTTAGTTCTATCAGCATCGATGCTTTTTTATGTGTCATTGGCTAATGCAGACAAAGCGGTGTTAGCAGGTGGTTGTTTCTGGTGTATGGAATCTGATTTTGAAAAGCTACCTGGTGTGACAGATGTTATTTCTGGTTTTACCGGTGGTGAAGTAGAGAATCCAACTTATCGTGGGAATCATGAAGGCCATTATGAGGCTGTAGAAGTCACTTATGATGCAGAGCAAGTGAGCTATCAAGAAATATTAGATCATTATTGGGTTAATATTGACCCGTTTGATGCAAGAGGCCAATTTTGCGATAAAGGAAGTAGTTATTTAAGTGCTGTCTTTGTTGCAAACGAAGAAGAGAGAACGCTTGCAGAGCAATCTAAACAAGCGGTAATAGACGAATTTCCTAAGCAAACTGTTGTGACGCCTATCTTAACGGCGAGTACTTTTTATCCTATTAAAGGTAATGAAAGTTACCACCAAGATTATTACAAAAATAGTCCATTACGTTATAAAGCATACCGCTGGAATTGTGGTCGCGACCAACGTCTAAAAGAAATTTGGGGTGATAGAGCAACACATTAATAGATACTTTTTATGCTCTAGTCAATGAACAAGCGACTTTGAAACAACGTTCATTGATAGTGTGAAGCTGACAGCTAAGCACAGCCTAATAGTGGTTATTGAAGCTATAACATTAAGACTTAAAGCAGTTAATTCAAAAGATTAACTGCTTTTTTATTGCCTATTTTTAAGAAAACGCAAAAATATCTGCTGCTTATTTTTGATCTTAATGTGGGTGACTAATAGCTTATTTGAAATAAATTAATCGCTAAAAAAGGGTATGTATCTGTAATTGTTTATTGTACTATGCTGCTTTGGATGGCTTATTTAGCCGTCTATACGGCCATTTATTTAAAGGAATTTAAAATGTTGAATAAGAAAATTTCAAAATTATTTTATATTTTACCATTAGTGCTTGGATTAGCTGCTTGCGGTGAAAAAGATGATACTCAGGTTCTCAAAGTCGGTGCAACAGTAGGGCCACACGCAGAAGTCGTTGAAGCTGTTGCTGCTGAAGCTGCAAAGCAAGGTTTGAATGTTGAAGTGGTTATATTTTCAGACTATATCACGCCTAATGCGGCATTAGCAGATGGTAGCCTTGACCTTAACAGTTACCAACATCAGCCATTTATGAGTAACTTTAATAGTAATAGCGAACAAAAAATTGTTTCTATTGGTCACTCTATCTTAATGCGTATGGGTATCTACTCAAGCAAGTACAAATCAATTAATGATTTACCGGATAATGCAAAAATTTCAATTCCTAACGATCCAACCAATGGTGGACGTGGTTTATTGTTATTAGCTGATGCGAAGTTAATTACCTTAAAACCTGATGCGGGTGCTAAAACAACGGTTTACGATATTGTTGAAAACCCTAAAAACTTTCAATTTGTAGAAGTGGAAGCGGCTCAATTACCGCGTACATTAGGTGATGTTGATGCTTCTGTTATTACAATGAATTACGTTATGTCTGCGGGTTTAAGTCCTGCTGAGCAAGGTATTTACCTTGAAGCGAAAGATGCTGAGTTTGCTGTGATGAATATTGCTGCACGTGAGCAAGATAAAGATAACGAGACTTATAAAAAGTTTGTTGAAATCTTTCAGACACAAGCAACGCGTGATTTTCTAGATAAAACCTATAAAGGCACGATAGAAGCTGCTTTTTAATTTTATATTTTAGCTTTTAATCATCACCTTATTAGCTTAGCTGATAAGGTGATGCGCTATAAATATTTATTCTTCCTTACATTAAAACCCTTTAATTATACCGTTTGTTGTGTGGTTAACTGCTGACGATGAGCTGCCGTCTTAGTTGGGTGTTTCATTAATAACGTCAATACTAATGATAGGGTGAGTAATGTCATTATCACGTAAAAAGTCGGTACAAAACCACCGAAGATAGACGCTACAATCGACCCTGTAATACTCCCGATACCAAACCCTAAGTAAATGACACCATAGTTTTTGGTTAAATTATTTAAGCCAAAGAAGTCACTTATGAGTGAAGGGAACACTGTAATGGTGCCTCCGAAGCTAAAGGCAATACAAGCCACTGCAAAGTAAAATACGTTGCTGTTAGGTTCGCTAAAGATTAAAGAAGCGACGCCAGCAAAGCTCACTAAGATGGCAAACGAAATCACTTTTATTCTTTCCACTTTGTCTGACAATACGCCTAATACGAGTCGACCTGCTAGATTTGCGATGGCAATAACGGCAACCGATGTTGCGGCAGCAGTAACAGACAAGTGAATGTAGTTTTCACCAATATCTTTAGCGACACCAATTACATACAAACCACTCATACAGATTGATAGGAAAATAGTCGCTAGCATCCAGAATTGAGATGTTCTGATGGTTTGCGATAAGGTAAATTCACCGGAGTCGGTTGGTTGTTTCTCTTGCTTGTTTGTTAGCTCGGTTGTTTCAGTCGCTTGTTTCGGAGCATCACTCATTAATAAACCACCGACAATCACCATGACCATAGCAATCATTCCCCAAGCAGAAAAGGCTTGAGCTAAGCTAAAGTGTGTTAGTAAGTACATATTAATAAATTTAAAACCAAGGCTACCTAAGCCATAAGATCCAATCGCACAGGATGATACCAATCCTTTATGTTTTGGAAAGTATTTAACGCAGTTAGATAACGTCATTAAATAACCCGTACCATCTGCAAAACCAACCAATAAACCGATGCAAATATACAGCGATATTAAGTTAGTTGCGTGAGAGGCGAGCAATAAACTCGCACCAAGTAATACACCTGCACCAATGGTGACATTTTTAACGCCAAATCGATCTTGTAATTTTCCCGAGATGGAAGAAGCAAATGCCAGAGCTAAACTAAGAATACCGAAGGAAAATGCAATTTGGCTAACCGGTTCGTTAATTTTTTCAGCAAGAGGGGAGTTAAATAAACTCCACGTATAAACAGAACCTAAGGCAAACTGTGCAATGACGGTGCCTATTAAAGTGAGCCATTTTTTTTGATGTGATGCGATAATAATCATAATGTGAACCCCAAAAATTTAAAATATTAAAAAGTGGATGAAGACGATTTTCTCGCTTCTTATAGGTTCAAAATACAACGTCTGAAAAGCATTACAATATGTATGGAAAAGTAAAAAATGAAATGCAATTCAATCACCATGAATTGCATTATTTGGGCATGAATTACAAACTCATGATTTTTCGAAACTCTTTAATATTACCTCTACTGACTGATATTTTAGTCGGATGATGATGAAACTTAAGTAAGTAGGTGCTGTTTACCCAAGGAATGATCTCTTCTATGCGCTTTAGGTTGACACAATAAGAGCGATGACAACGAAAAAACTGGCGTGGCGGTAGTTTATTGACTAGCTCGCTAATGTTATAAGGTGCAACAAAAATACCTTCTGCCGTATGGACTTCGGTCTGTTTCTCTTTTGCTTCTGCGTAAATAATGTCATCGATTGGCATCACTCGTATGCGATTATCTCGAGATAGGTTAATGGTATTGGTCGATGTTTGTATTGGGTCGTCAGCTATCAAAGCCGTTGCATGAGCTTCAAGCTTTGTTAACAGGCGTTGTACGCGTTGTTCATCCAAGGGTTTGAGCAAGTAATCAAAGGCTTCTAACTCGAACGCTTCTAATGCATGTTCTTTATAAGCCGTGGTAAAGACTATTTGTGGTGGTTGTGCGAATTGATGGATATTGCGTGCTAATAACATCCCGTTAATAGAAGGAATATTAATATCGAGAAATACGATATCAACGGTATGACTTTGCAGGTAAGTAAAGGCCGCTAAACCATCGTCAAAGGATTCTATTATTTCAATACGACTATATGTGTTAATTAAGTAGTTAAGCTCTTCACGGGCTAGGTATTCATCTTCAACGATGATTGCTTTTAACATGCTTTCTCCTCAGTATCGTTGGCATCGAAAGAAACACTCGTCCCAATATCTTGACGTTGAATCGTCAGGCCTGAGCCATAAAGTAGACCTACACGTTGATGCACATTAACCATTCCGATGTGATTGCTGCCCATCGAGCCTTTGAAAACACGTTCAATTATTTCTTTTTTGATACCTACGCCTGTATCTGCCACGGTTATTTTTATTTTGTCATCTTGCTGCTTTACAGAAATGGTCACCGTACCGGGTGTACGAGCAGGAACAATGCCATGTTGAATAGCATTTTCAACTAAGGGTTGAATAAGCAGAGAGGGGATTTTAATGTGTACCGGGTCGATATCAAATATCACCGTTAGCTTATTGCCGAAACGTGCTTGTTCAATCGCGACGTAATCTTGAACTTGTTGAATTTCTTCTTGAATATCAATTAATTCATCGCCTTTTTCTAAGTTGAAGCGTAAAAAATTAGCAAGATTTGCAATCAATTGTCGGGCTTGACCTGGTTTAATCCGTACTAAGGTAGAAATTGCATTTAAGGCATTGAATAAGAAGTGCGGATTAATTTTATTTTGTAAGGCTGAAAACTCAGCCTTGCTGGCCATGGTTTTAAGTTGCTCCATGTTCGATACTTCGATTTGTGTTGAGATGAGGTGTGATAGACCAATCGCCATTTCACGTAAAGCATGGCGAATTTGATGTGGTTGGCAGTAGAAAATTTTGAGTGTACCGGTTACTTTGCCATTTCCCCATAACGGGATAATAAGCAGTGAATGAAATTCATGTACATTGAGATTGTTGTTAATGATTTGTTTGCCTAAATCAACCGCCTGTTGTGTCATGTAGCTTATCTGATGGTGGGAATCGAGAAAGTTTTCCTCCCCGACACCGACATAGGCTTTTACATTACGAGTATCGGTGATGGCAACTGCATCAGCCCCTGTTTCTTGTTTAATAATTTCACAGACTTTAACTAAAGAGTCGCGGTCGTTTTTTCTAAAATGCGGCAAGGTTTTATTCGCAATATTAAGCGCTTGCTTAGCTTGTAGTGCTGCAACTTTATCTTTTTCATCATCAATGCTTTGCACTAAAGTAATGATTAAGCCAATACACAGAGTACCTGTAATCATTGGTAATGAGATTTGCTCCACGATTGAAATAGCTAATGCTGAACTGTTGTTAAGCAACAAAATCAAGATCATGGTAAGTAATTCACATA
>Ga0055584_100005521_pt1 | contig 12393 bp, 12 predicted proteins | sample OSDHelmetaG_FD_58716 | JGI IMG/M metagenome (GOLD analysis project Ga0055584, IMG submission 58716) | Pelagic marine sediment microbial communities from the LTER site Helgoland, North Sea, for post-phytoplankton bloom and carbon turnover... | ecosystem: Environmental > Aquatic > Marine >... | reverse complement strand
AGCGGCTAGAATTTCGTTGGTATTCTCTCCGATTCTAAGTTTGCCGAGTTCCTGCAGGTTCGGTAAACCTTCGAGAAACAAAATACGTTCAATCAGTATGTCGGCATGCTTCATTTCATCTATTGATTCGTGATATTCGTGCTCGTTGAGTTTTTCCAGGCCCCAATTCTTATACATGCGAGCGTGCAAAAAATACTGGTTGATCGCAGTTAGTTCGTTTTTAAGAACCTGATTTAAATATTGAATAACTTTCTTATCACCTTGCATACCTTTATTTCCTTGTTGAGTGTTTTCGTAAAGATTCAACGCATAATAAATGCTTGCGAATGAACTCGCCAGCAACATTTGTTGAATGAGAATTAGTCTACTAATGATTCTTATCGAGCAGTGTATACGTGTTCCATTCGAACATTACTTGAAAGATAAATATATTAATCGGAATGTTTTTTCTAAATTGAATGAAAGAGATGACTGAGTGATTTATTGTTAAATAGCGGGTGTAATAAGCTCGCTAAGCTTATAGCGAAGTAGAGCCTATGATCTTTTTTCTAGAACGACTCATTGAGTCCTGACTGTAAATATATACACCGCCTACATTTGAATCATTACACTTTAGAACAGGACCAGTATCGATGAGGAAGGTTTTGAAATAATCGACTATGAGTCGCATGTTATCGTTCAAGTATCAGGACAGTATATTCTGTCAGATTATCAAATTGGGATGACCAGGCTAGTTCCCTAATGCGGGTTGATCGTAAAAGTGTGTGGCGAGGGTTTTGGCATCGTGAACAATATTCACGATCATTCTATTGATTTTTCTAAAACTGGGCGCTACGTCACACGTGCTGGATCGATATTGTGATTTGACTCACAAAAGATTCTTCTTATAAGACCTATACTTATATGCAACTTCTTAACAAATGGTTAAAACCAATATGAAAAGTTATTACACAATATCCTTGTTTGGACTACTGTTAGCGCTTGGTCTTAGTGGTTGTATGAGTCAGGCACCTGTAAAAACGGCAAAGAAAGAGCCAGAACAGCTTTTTGTTTACGCAGATGGTTCAATGGAGTTTCGCAATCGAAAAATAAATGCAGACGAAGTGATAATTTACAAAGATGGTCGAGGTGGTGAAAAGGCCGCTGTGAAACTGAGTTTAGAACCCCTGCATCCAGCCTTCTTCAGGGATTCTATTGTCGTAGTTAGGAAATCGACCGATTCTTAAGCGCTAGTCGATTACTTTATACTGCTATACGCGCCTCGCTTTCACGGGATGCGCGTTTTCTCTCATGCTCTAACAACAGTTTTTTTCGGATACGTATGTTTTTGGGGGTGATCTCAACGAGTTCGTCATCGTTGATAAATTCCAGTGCTCGTTCAAGAGAATGTTTTATTGGCGGGGTAAGTAATATGTTTTCGTCTTTACCGGCAGCACGAATATTATTTAGCTGTTTACCTTTCAAGGGATTAACGATGAGATCATTGTCACGAGAGTGAATACCAACAATCATGCCTTCGTATACTTCTGTACCTGGGTCAATCATCATTTGCCCACGTTCCTGTAGATTAAACAATGCGAAGGCCAGCGACTTACCTTTGCTATTTGAAATCAAAACACCATTAGTTCTTTGATTCTCTATACTCGATTTCAGTGGTCCGTAATGATCGAACACGTGATACATAAGACCGGTGCCAGCTGTCGCCGTCAGGTATTCAGTTCGAAAGCCAATAATACCGCGGGCAGGAATTAGATAATCTAATCGTACTCGGCCTTTACCATCAGGCACCATATCCTGTAAATCACCACCTCTGGAACCGAGCATTTCCATCGCTGTGCCCTGGTAACTATCTTCCATATCAACGGTGAGTTGCTCGTAAGGTTCGCAGAGTTGATTGTCAATATTTCTTATAATTACTTCAGGACGCGAGACACTGAATTCGTAACCTTCGCGACGCATATTTTCAATCAAAATAGACAGATGTAATTCGCCACGCCCAGACACCTTAAATTTGTCCGGGTCATCTGTTTCGTCGACTCGTAAGGCAACGTTGTGTTTCAATTCTCGAGTTAGACGTTCACTTAATTGACGAGAGGTAACATATTTACCTTCCATGCCATTAAAAGGTGAATCATTAACCAGAAAGGTCATGGTTACGGTAGGTTCATCGACAGTCAGTTCTGGGAGGGCTTCAACAGTGTCAGGGTGACAGAGCGTATCTGAGATATTTAGATCATCGATACCTGAAATAGCAATAATATCACCGGCAGAAGCGGAACTCATTTCGGTTCTTTCCATGCCAAGTAAACGATAGATTTGCAATATGCGTCCCTTTCGGACTTTATTGTCTTTACCAATTATTGCAACCTGGGTGTTTGATTCAACTTTACCACGTGCAATTCGACCGATACCGATAACACCAATATAACTATTGTAATCAAGAGCACTGACCTGAAATTGAAGCGGTCCATTGACATCCACATCTGGGGCAGGCACCTCTGAAACAATAGTTTCGAATAATGCGGTCATATCCTGACCTTCACAGTCGGGACTGGTACCACTGTAACCTTGCTTTGCAGAAGCGTATATCACGGAAAAATCGAGTTGATCGTCACTCGCACCCAGACGGTCAAATAAATCGAATGTTCGGTCCAGGACCCAATCCGGTCGTGCTCCATCGCGATCGATTTTATTAATGACAACAATTGGCTTTAGATTGTGCCCGAGCGCTTTTTCAGTGACAAAGCGTGTCTGCGGCATTGGGCCTTCGACAGCATCTACCAGCAAGAGCACGGAATCGGCCATGGACAAAATTCTTTCCACTTCTCCACCAAAATCGGCATGCCCGGGTGTATCAATAATATTGATTCGGAAATTATTCCATTGCAGCGCGGTATTCTTTGCGAGAATGGTTATGCCTCTTTCTTTTTCGATGTCATTAGAGTCCATTACTCTGTCGGTGACAGTCGCTCTTGCCTCAAAGGTTCCTGATTGTCTCAATAATTGATCGACCAAAGTGGTTTTTCCATGGTCAACATGAGCGATAATGGCGATGTTTCTGATTGCTTGGATCATAATGTTAGTGAGCTGAAAAAAGGCGCGAATTATACCCGATTAGATTCAGATAGCTCTAAGTAAAGCACTAATATGCAATTTTTATCACTAAATAGGGTAGAAATTGGTCGCCAGAGCTTGGCAAAAGGGCAAAAATTCGATTATCCTCGACCCTGATGCAGTTGAGGTATAGGTCGTATTCGGGTCTCTCCATTGTCTCTGCCGTCCAATTCCAAGCTGCGCTAAATGGTCCATATAGAAGGGGGATTATAATGAGTAGTGGTATTGTTAAGTGGTTTAATAATTCTAAAGGGTTTGGTTTCATAGAGCCGGAGGGTGGCGGTGATGATATTTTCGTACATTATTCATCAATCAAGTCGGAAGGTTTTAAAACATTAAATGAAGGGCAGAGTGTTAGCTATGAAGCTGAGCAAGGCCCAAAGGGCTTTCATGCAACCCAGGTTGAAGTGAAGAATTAGACCAGAAAATCGAATCTATACCCCGCTGAGGCGGGGTTTTTTTTAGACTGATATATCTCCGGACTTGTAGTTGAGTAGTCATTTCCAAGATGACGATAATTTTGTATTCCCATTCCAGTGGAGTGTATATATCTCAGGATTTGCGATTTCATGAGAAGGCAAACCGTCTGATGTTAGACTGCTGTGTTAATTGAATAATCATTCGACAGCTTTGATGCGCGCAAGCAACTGTCAAAACCATCGCTTACTTGCAGGAGACTAAATATGGCTTTGTGGGAACAGATTCTACTTGGAATGGGCGGTATGCTTATGCTGTTCTTCTTTTGGCCGGGCGCAAAAGCCGCCATGGAGCAAAGTAAAGAAGCCGAAAATCCTGACTGGCAAGGTGCATTAATACCCATAGGCATCGTCGTTTTGTTTGTCGTCGTATTGGTCATATTAGCTAAAAGCTGAATAAATATTTTTATGTCTGAGGCATTAGACTTTAAACAGGTTTTAGATTTTTGGTTTGGTAACGCTGATAGCGACCTCGAAATACTAGAGCAAAAATCATCACTTTGGTGGAAAAAAGATGCCGACTTGGATGCAGAAATGGCCGAACGTTTTTCTGCTACCTTAGATGGACTGGTTGCGGGCGAATTAAGCGGCTGGGGAAAAAAACCAGAGAGTCTGCTGGCGATGATTGTTTTGGCTGATCAGTTTTCGCGCAATATTTATCGAGATACTGAAAAGGCTTTCGCCCAGGACGAATTAGCGCTAGCTCTTACTTTGCAAGGTCTGGAAACTCGGATAGATTTACAACTTGGTAAGATCCATCGAATATTTTTCTATATGCCACTGGAACATTCTGAGAATTTATCGGTTCAGGATCGGTCTATAGAGATGTATAGAGAGTTATATGAGTCGGCGCCTGAAGATTTAAAAGTAACAATAAAAGGTAATCTTGATTACGCTATCTTACATCGAGAAGTTATTGAAAAATTTGGACGCTATCCGCATAGAAATGTAATTTTGAACCGAAATTCGACTGACGAGGAAATAGAATATTTAAAACAGCCAGGATCTGGCTTCTAAGCCACAGCATGCTGTGTTGTGGGAAAACAGGAAAATTATTATGAAGATACAAAAAATTAGATACATATGTAGCACTATAATTATTTGTTGTGCATTTATGACGAGCGCTTTTGTCATGGCACAGGAGGCTACGGAGGAACAGGCGGTTAGCGGAAGGGAACTACTGGCAGACTGTGAACCGGGATCTACAACGACAAGTCCAAATCAGGCATGTATGAAATATGTATTTGGACTAGTTCAAACCGTTGTCATGTTGCAGCAAATGGACCCGAGCAAAAAGCTATTTTGTATAGATCCAAATGCTGTCAGTCTTGAAGCTGTGACCAGTGGGGTAACAGCCTGGCTCAAAGCAGTGCCAAACAGACTAGATGAAGATGCATATATTCTAGTTAGTGAGGCTTTGAATAGCTCCTACCCTTGTTCACAAGTTGAAACGATCTGATGGAAGCAGTAGATAGAAAATCGAATTACAACTTTAACAAGTTGCAGAAACGCTTACGAAGGCAAGTAGGTCAGGCTATAGAAAACTTCAATATGATCAGTGAAGGCGATCGGGTTATGGTTTGCCTTTCAGGAGGTGCTGATTCCTATACCATGCTTGATATTCTGTTAAAGTTAAGAAAAAACGCGCCAATCGATTTTGAATTATTTGCTGTAAACCTGGATCAAAAACAACCCGACTTCCCAGAACATGTTTTACCTGAATACCTAAGTAATCTGGGTGTGCCGTATAAAATTATTGAACAGGATACTTACAGTGTTGTTACGCGTGTCATTCCCGAAGGCAAAACAATGTGTGGCTTATGTTCACGCATGCGTCGAGGGATACTGTATACATTTGCAAAAGAACAGGGTTTTAGCAAAATTGCACTTGGCCATCACCGAGATGATCTAATTGAAACGCTATTTCTAAATATGTTTTTTGGCGGTAAGTTGAAAGCAATGCCACCTAAGCTTTTGAGTGATGATGGTGAAAATGTCGTGATCAGACCATTGTCATATTGCAGTGAAAGTGATATTAAAACTTACGCAGGTCGTATGGATTTTCCCATTATACCCTGTAACCTGTGTGGCTCTCAGGACCATCTGCAGCGACAAGCAGTAAAGAACATGCTGAATGAATGGCATAGAAAGTACCCGGGCCGGGTAGAAAGCATTTTTACTGCGATGCAAAATATTGTGCCTTCACATCTAGCTGATTCTGAAAGTTTTGATTTTAAGAAGCTGAGATGACACTCTACCTCATACAGACCCAAACTCCTGGCTCACTGAGCAGGCCTGAAACTGGAATGTTTTCCTTAGCCTGATATGGCGATAAATATTTATGTCTGAACTCCCTTTGCTTCAAAAGATTGTCGTATATGCGATACCGATAATTTTTGCTATTACAGTGCATGAAGTAGCACATGGCTGGGTCGCCAGTAAACTTGGTGATCCAACCGCAAAGATGCTGGGCAGATTAACGCTGAATCCGATCAAGCATATGGACCCGATAGGTACAGTGGTATTACCACTACTGATGATTATCTTAACTCCCTATGCTTTTGGTTGGGCCAAGCCGGTCCCTGTTGACTGGAGAAACCTGCGTCAGCCAAGACGTGATATGGCACTCGTAGCCGTAGCGGGTCCGGCCGCAAATCTTCTAATGTTAATATTCTGGAGTCTATTTTTAGTACTCGTTAGTGGTATGTCCGTACCCTCAGCGCATCTTAATCAGGTATTGAATGAGATGGCGGGTGTAGGAATTATTATTAATATTGTATTGATAGCATTAAATATACTTCCTTTACCACCCTTGGATGGAAGTCGAATTGTGGCTGCTTTTCTGAGTCCGTCGATGGCAATCAAATACCATCAGCTGGAAAGATGGGGCCTGGCGATATTAATCGTTCTGATAATTACCGGTGTGTTAGGCAAAATACTGGGGCCGATGATCGCTTTCATGCTTTCTTTGGTTCAATCTACACTCTCAATATTGTAAAACTGAATCTGCTTTAACCCCTTTTATCAATCTCACCGTTTAAATAGTGTATTCACACAAAAAACGGGAGATATCTCATGCTTTATCGATCATTTTATTTGTTGTCTTTATCTTTACTTTTACCACTATGCTCATCGGCGACTATTTTAGAACGACAAACAGCATTAAAAATAGATGTTGTTGCCGAAGATGGGCGAATATATCCGGTTTACGATGTTGATACACGAGGTAAACACAGGACACATCGGGCCTGGCTGGAAGCGGTAAATGGTCATCATTACGCTGTTCGTATTCAAAATAGAAGCGACAAGCGTATAGGTTTGGTTATCGCGATTGATGGTCGAAATATTATCAGTGGGCAAAAATCAAATCTTGCCGCGAATGAGCGCATGTATATTCTCAATCCCTGGCAGACTGCTAGCTACGATGGTTGGCGTACAAGCAATCATAAGGTGAATCAATTTTTTTTCACAGAAGCTGAAAATTCCTATGCGAGTGCATGGCAGGATCATTCAGCAATGGGGGTGATTGCTGTAGCAGCATTTGAGGAACATAGGCAATATCGTTCTCGAAAGAAAAAGAGTGCTCCATATGCAAATGAAAGAAGTGATGCACCCGCAAGTGTTGTCGGCAAGGCTGAAAGCAGTAGCGATATGAAGGAGCAGGAAGAACAGGTAGGAACCGGCTTTGGCCAGGAAAAATATTCCTATGTAAAAGTTGTGTCATTTAAACCGATGAGGATAGCGTCAGAGAAACATTTTTATAAATACGAATGGAGAGAGACTTTATGCAAACAGGGGATTGTTGATTGTAGGCCAGGTGGTCGGAACCGCTTTTGGTTAGAACAAGACTATTTTGGATATGCGCCTTATCCGCCAGGATAAAAAGACGGGAACCTCTGCAGCATGCAGAGGTTCCGTTCATGTCAAAAATCAGGCTGACTGATGCATATGTACATCTTGTTGCGGGTAAGGAATACTTATTCCTTCAGCATCAAATCGCAATTTAACCGCTTCAGTTAAATCCCAATATACTCCCCAGTAGTCAGCAGCATTTACCCAGGGTCTGACAATGAAATTAACACTGCTGTCAGCAAGTTCTGAAACCGCAATTACAGTTTCCGGGTCTTTTAGGATGCGCTCGTCTTTAGAGACTATATCGTGTAGGAGATCTTTTGCTTTTTTGATGTCATCGTCATAGCCAATGCCAAATACAAGATCTACACGCCGAGTATCTTTTGTCGAGTAGTTAGTAATAGTATTGCTAGTGATATTGGCATTTGGCACAATAATAGTCTTGTTATCGCCCGTTCTCATTTGCGTAGAGAATATTTGAATACCTTCTACAACGCCTACAGCGCCTCCAGCTTCAACAAAATCGCCTACTTTAAAAGGACGGAACGTGATAATCATGACGCCAGAAGCAAAATTGGCGAGAGAGCCTTGCAAGGCGAGACCAATTGCCAAACCAGCAGCACCGATTATGGCGACTAGCGATGTCGTTTCTATACCCAAATGTCCAAGCGCAGCGATGAGAACAAAGGCGGCAATCAAAACATGAGCAATACTACTTACGAATGAGGCGAGCATGGTGTCAACACCACGTTTTATCATCAAATTAGCGATGATGTTTTTAATACGTTTAGCTAACCACAACCCGACAATCAGGATGGCTGCAGCGATAGCAAACTGGGTTGCTACGTCTATCATGAATGATTTTTCCGGCATTTTTTTACCCTCAGGTTAAGATACTTTGTGACTGATCCAGAACGCTTAGATCGAAAGAGGCGCAGTATATTACTTTTTTCCTATCGATTAAATGAAACAATAATCAATATGCAGTACTAGGCTCTTTATATTGGTGTAAATTACCGTCGGATTCAGAGAAAAGTTACTAATTGTTCAGGATTGTCGCCATTGAATAACCTTGTACCATCCATAGCTGCGTTGCGCTGAGCGGAATAGATTGGCGACTTTTGCATCGTTCTTGTCGCCGATTATGTTGATTTTAAGTGGTGTTTTGGCGAGCTCCTCGTCGAGTAGTAAAATACCAGCCTCTTCCATGCGTGAAGTCGCGACTTGTGGGAGCGCCAGATAGCTAAGACCATGTCTGGCCATATCAAGATATTCATTCTTATCCGTGTAATAGTGTAAAAGGTTGAGGAAACGGCTGACACAAATATTCTCGTCGATTTGAGGCTTGCTTGAACAATTGCTTTTGTCTGTGATTTGAGTGTTAAAGCCTCCTTCAGAATTTGAAAAATTTGAGCACATAAAAGATGCTGTTTTGTCTGCCAAATGTAGATAACGTGACTCAGTCGTTGCCCTGTACATCTGTAGAAATGCCCTTGCCATTGCCAGATTGTCAGCCAGAGATAAAGCGCTTTTTTCATTGTTATTTGAGCTAAAGCCACCACCTTCGATTGAACGATGGTTGATCATCCATTCGCTTGCCCGTTTTGCCATTTGTAAAGCCGATGAATCTCCACAAAACTCATTGAATGTCGCAAGCGCTTCAATGGCCCATGCATTTTCATGAGTTTTTATAGACGTTTTAATATCCTTTTTTGATTTTTCCAGATAAACAATTGTGTCACTCAAATTCGAACGAAATACACCTTCTGGTGTTAAGAGTGTGCTGTGTAGGTAATCACATACATGACGTGCGGTTTGTAGAAATTTATGTTCTTTGAATAATGAATAGGCAAGCGCATACAGGCGTAAAGAACCTGCCTGAGCTGCCATAGATTTAGAGAAATGATTAAGGTGCCAGCTATTTTGCGTCGCGAATTGGTATATCCCTCCATCATTAGCATCAATTAAGCCCATGCCATTGCTGAGACTTAACCTCGCCATACGTTCTTCGTTCTTATCATGTGTAGCGGCTTGAGAAAGAGAGTATTCAATACTGTCCCTGTCAAGAAATTTAATGGGAGAGAGTAGACCACCCTGTTCCCAATCAAAACTGCTAACATGCATGCAAAGTAGCTTTTGTCTCAATCGTGGTGAAAGGCCAGTTTTACTTAATGAGGTGTGATCAAACTTATCCGAATAAATAAGGTTTGAAGAGGGATCTTCTGAATGTGCTTTTAATAGTGTATGCATAATTATTATTTTCTATATAAATGTTCGGGCAATTTTATATTTGGCAATTATCAGGTAGCGTTGTGAACCACCAGTTTGAATCGAGTCGAAGGGGTAGCAGGTAATTAGTGTCAAGACTTGTTCATCATTTGAATCCAGAAACTCCGTATCATTTTCATCTGCTATCACTGTATCGGTAATTTGGTAAATCAATGTTCTTGAGTCGGCGATCTGTAATTCCAGACTGTCACCAATTTTTAAATCCCTGAGAAAACTGAAATGCGTATCTCTATGGCCTGCTATCACGGTATTGCCCCTCTCGCCGGGGGTGGCTGATTTAAAAAGGTGTCCTGGACCGAAAGCCAGTGCGGAACCGTTGGCCCCGGCCAGGACAATGCGACTTATGCCAAGGCGAGGCACGTTAAGACGACTGACGGGCCAGGTATCTGCCCATGGCCATGGTTTCACCTCCTTGCGACCATTGAGCGTTTCTGTCCAAGCTGTCTTGAGGAGAAGTTGTGCGAGAACTGCCTTGGTGTGGATATAGCTGCCTTGACCTATAAACCACAAGCCACAAAGGGGGAGGAGTGCCAGTAGAAGGGTGAGAATTGATTTTCTAAACATGCGCTATTACTTTTCTTGTTAAGAAACTAAGTAGTAAGCAAATCAGTCCGAAAATAAAATACTGCGCGGCGGGTGTTGATGTTCTGGGCATAGCAGCGAAAACTTTTTCGTGTTTCCATCCGGTCGGAAGATTTACAGCTAAGCCATTTTTCTCTAGAGGCTCAGTGGATTCGCGAGCTGGTGTAATATCTACAGCAACTAGACTGGTATATTTACTAACCAGATGATGCTCCAGGGCGGTTTCAGCTATTAGTTGTTCAAGTGCTTTTTTTTCTGAGCCGTTTACGTTTTGCTGCATTAATGCCGCTATCTTTTTTCTCGCCCATAAACCACTAACACCGGGTCTTTCCTGGCCTCCTTGTAGATCTAATTCAGTCTTCCATATGGCACTTGCAATTTTCCCATTCACTTCTATTTTCTCTGGCAGGGAGCTGCTCTTCATACTGATCAAAAGAGGTTCTCCCAGATATAAATCCGGGAGTTTTTGCGGCCATACTTCAGTTATCGCATTACCTGAAGAAACAAGGCTAATATCACTCAGGACCGGACTTTCCAGTTTTCTAAAAAGTACACTCATTTTTTTACTTACTTCAGACAAATTACCGATGTAAGTGTGGGTGCCACGTCCAAATTTTGCAGCTCGATTCATGAAATGAGAATTTGGTGCTGAGCCGATCCCGATCGTGAATAATCGGCTTTCACCCAATAATTCTTTTACATCTCTAAAGAGTGCTTCTTCGTTGCCGACGCTACCATCCGTTAGAAACACCACCTGTCGAATACCCATATCACTGGATTGATTGTGTAGAGCCGCAACAATTGCCGGGGACATTTCGGTACCACCATCAGCTTTTAGTTTATGTACATAGTTCTGAGCTTGTTTTATGGATAGGTCTGAGACATAAGCGGGAGATGAAAAGAGTGTTGATGTATAGGAGTTGAATTGAATGATATTAAAACGATCACCAGTTCTTAACCTGGAAACTGCCATTTGCAGCGCTGATTTTGCTTGCAGTATAGAGGTGCCCGCCATTGAACCTGAGGTATCAATAACAAATATTATTTCGCGACTTAGAACCCCATTTTGACCGTTGATTGGAGGCACGATCATGAGCAAGGCATAGTCGTTGTTATTTTTTCTTTCTTTGAAAAATGCTGCTTGAGGGCTGTTTTCTGGCGACGTTTTCCAACTTAGAACGAAATCCCGATCTGCCGGAATAGTGTTCTCTTTAAGACTGATTATGTAAGTATTATTATTTGGGTTCTGGTTAATTTCAATTTCGTGATAGGCGCTGTTGATATCATTGAGCACAAAACCGCTATCAAGATCAATATTTATACTAAGCGGGTTTATCTGACCTTTATCTGGGAATCTTACTCCAGGGGTAATTCTTGAAGCATCAGGAACTTGACTGGTGTTTTGTGCCCAGCCGCTACCAGCGAACCCATCAACAACTTTGTTACCGGGGGTATAGCGAGGAGCGACGACGGCAGGGAAACGCAGGCTGAATTCACCAAGGTCATATTTGATGATTTGCTGATATTCGATCTCAACGATAACGATTTCGTTTGGCCCGATATTTGCCAGTGAAGTGGTGAAGATATTAGGACGTTCCTGCTCGACAAGAATGGCTTTCTTCCCGGCCTTTCTAGCTGCTGTGTACTGTTGTCTGGCTCTATTTTTTTCCTTTATTTGGCCTTCAATTATTCTTTCACCAATGTGCATTCGCATGTGATCTACTGCTGCTGTTTCAGGCAATGGAAAAACATAAATACCTTCTTTCCAAATTTGAGATGGATTGCGAAATGCCTGCTTTACCTTAACTCTGGCAACCAAACCTGTGATATCTATTTGTACATCCGTGTATAAAACAGGCGCACTTTCGTATTTGTTATTTTCAGTAAATAGAAGACTTCCTTGTCCCATTTCAGACGGAATATGCACTTGATGCTTGTCACTAAGTTGATGTTCTTCATCAGAGGCTTGTACCAGGTCGGTAAATGTCAATATTAGTAAGGCCAGTAGTAAATTGAATAAAAGTCCGACACGAATACTATCTAACAGGCATTGAATCACAGTCGAAATAAAAGACGAATG